>Ga0116229_10000625_pt1 | contig 49145 bp, 42 predicted proteins | sample S1TSphgellanicum_3_FD_87313 | JGI IMG/M metagenome (GOLD analysis project Ga0116229, IMG submission 87313) | Host-associated microbial communities from peat moss isolated from Minnesota, USA - S1T2_Fc - Sphagnum magellanicum MG | ecosystem: Host-associated > Plants > Peat moss > Unclassified... | reverse complement strand
GTGGTGCGCGAGCTCACCGGGGGGATTTACTTTGGCGAGAAGTCGCGCACGGCGAGCGAGGCCGTCGACGTATGCCGCTATACGCTGCCGGAAATCGAGCGCGTGGTGCGGCTCGCGGCCGGCCTGGCCCGCGGGCGGCGCCGCAAGCTGACCTCGATCGACAAGGCGAACGTGCTCGAAACCTCGCGGCTGTGGCGCGCCACGGTCGAGCGCATCCTGCCGCAGGAGTTTCCCGACGTGAGCTTCGAACACATGCTGGTCGACTCCGCGGCCATGCACCTGCTGCAGCGGCCGCGCGATTTCGACGTCATCGTCACCGAGAACATGTTCGGCGACATTCTCACCGACGAAGCATCGATGCTCGCGGGTTCTCTCGGTTTGCTGCCCTCGGCCTCGCTCGGCGACGGCACCCATGGCGGGCTGTTCGAGCCCATTCATGGCTCCGCACCGGATATCGCCGGCCGCGGCATCGCCAATCCCTATGCGGCCATCTCGAGCGCCGCGCTGTTGCTGCGCTACGCGTTGCGATTGGAAACCGAGGCGCGCACGGTCGAGGACGCGGTGTCGCACGCGATCGAATCGGGCGCCCTGCCCGCGGACCTCGCCGCCGCGGGCTCAGGGGTCACGACGCGTGCAGCCGGAGATGCGGTGCTTGCCGGGATCGCTCCGCCCGCTCGAGGCCGGCCGCCAAATCCGCAATGAGATCCGCCGGGTCTTCGATTCCCACCGAGAGCCGCAGCAACCCGGCGCCGATGCCGGCGCGGTTGCGTGCCGACTCCTCCATGCCGGCGTGGGTCATGCTCGCCGGATGGGAAATCAAACTCTCCACGCCTCCCAATGATTCGGCGAGGGTGAAGCACTCGAGGCCCGACAGGAACGCCTCGACCGCGGGTTCTCCGCCGTCGAGTTCGAAGCTCAGCATGGCGCCGAAGCCGCTTTGTTGGCGCCGCGCAATGTCGTGGCCGGGGTGCTGCGGCAGGCCGGGGTAATAGACGCGCGCGACGCCGGCGTGCTCGTTCAAGAATTTCACGACCAGCGCGGCGTTCTCCGCGTGCACCCGCATTCTCGCATGCAGGGTGCGCACGCCGCGCAAGGTCAAAAAGCTGTCGAACGGGGCACCGCTGACGCCGATCGCATTCGACCACCACGAGAGCGTCTCGTGCAGCGCCGCAGTCGCCGCGACCACGGCGCCGCCGACCACATCGCTGTGGCCGTTCAGATACTTGGTGGTGGAGTGCATCACCAAATCGGCGCCCAGCTTGAGCGGCTGCTGCCAGAGCGGCGACAAGAAGGTATTGTCGACCACCGCGAGCGCCCCGACGGCATGCGCGGCGTCGGCGATCGCGCGGATGTCGACCACCCGGAGCAAGGGATTGCTCGGCGTTTCGATCCATACCAGGTCCGCGCCCGCCGCGAGCGCGGCGCCGAGCGCGGCCGCATCGCCCTGATCCACGAAATCCACCTTGAGATTGCCCTGCGCATGCAGCGCCGCCAGCAATCGATACGTTCCGCCGTAGCAATCAAAAGGGGCGATGACGCGCGCGCCGCTGCGCAACGTGGCCAGGATCAAGGTGATGGCGGCGAGGCCGGTACAGGTCACCACCGCGCCGGCGCCGCCCTCGAGATCCGCCAACGCACCGCCCAACTGGTCGCGGGTCGGATTACCCGAACGCGTGTAGTCGTAGCGGCGCGGTTTGCCGTACTTCTCGAATGCAAAATTCGTCGACAGGTAAATCGGCGGCACCACCGAACCGAATTGCGCGTCGGACTCGAGCGCGGTACGGACCGAGCGGGTGGCGATGCTCTTCCTGGGGGGCGTTTTGCTGCTCATGTCTTCTGCTCCGCGAGGGCTAATTTGAGAATGGGGGTGAGGGCGGCGCCTTCCTTCAGAAAGGCGTCGTGCCCGAAAATGGAATTGATTTCGATCAGCTGGCGCGGACCGTTGAGGCGCGCCGACAGCGCCTGCATGTCGGCGAACGGCACCAACTGATCCTCGCGCACCGCGATCAGCGTCGCCGGGGTCTGCACCAAGGTGGCGTCCATCTGGTGCAGGTCGATCGATTCGCTCAGCACCAGGAACGACTCGGCGCGGTACTTGCGCACGTAGTCGTCACCGCGCGCGAACAGGTAATCCTCGATCGGGAATCGGAATCGATCCTGATTGCGCACCGGCGGCGCGCCGAAACGCAGCTGAAATTCCACCGAGCTGCGGTACGTCGCCATGGCCAGGGCGCGCGCCAGTTTGAGTCCCGCCGGTCCGTCGCCGCGGGCGATCGCTTCGCGCACGATCTGGCGCTGCACGCTGCGCCAGGCGGTGGACAGCACCTGCGCACGGTCGGCCGCGCTCAATACCACGATGTGCTTCACCAAGTCCGGGTGACGCTCCGCGAAGCACAGCGCCACCATCCCGCCGTACGAGGCGCCGACGATGGCGTGCAGCTGCTTCAATCCGAGATGCCGCACGATGGCGCACAGCACCTCGGCCTGGTCGTAGGAACTCAACGGCGGAAATTTGCCGCCGCTTTCCGGGGTGGAACTGTCGCCGCGGCCGCCGAGATAGTCGATGCCGAGAACCCGGAACTGGCGTGTGTCGACACCGTGCCCGGGACCGACGATTTCCGGCCACCAGCCTTCGCCGGCCGCGCCCGCAACCACGCGGTGGGCGGAGATGCCGCCCAAGACCGCAATCACCGGGCCGTTCTTCGGGCCGACCAGCCGGTACGCCACCTTGGCATCGGGCAGCACATCGCCGTAATGCAGCACGAAGGGCTGCGGCAGCGCCAAGATGTGGTCCAGATCGGGTGATTTGTCGGCCAAAACTCAAGCTCCAGTAAGAGGTTCGCATAACCCCCGACTGAGCCTTTGCTCGTGACCCTAAGGCCCAAGGCGTAACCTCGAGCAATCGGCCGACCATCTACCGGATTCGGGCTTGCGCCCGCCGCCGCAGGAGTTGGCACCGTTCCAGGCGATCCTCGAAGGATGTGGATGGTTGCCCCGGCTTCGAAGGGCCTTTCCCTCAGCCGGTCTAGATGGACGGCAGGAAGTTTAGGCACTGCCCCTGCGGGCGTCAAGGAATTTTGCGGCGTGGAGGGCGGCGTTCTACTTATTGCTGGCGCGGGGGTTGCGTGGCCTGCGTTGCTGCTTTTTTTCGCTGCCGGCGCGGGACTTGCGCAGCACTTGCCCGGGACTTGCACACAGATCGGTAATGCGCTAATGTACTAGCGCGTTAATACATTAGTGGCTGCTGGAGTCAGGCGACGGCGGGGCCACGGCCACGGCGTCCCCACCCCCAATCATGAAAACCAATCGTCCGGTCACCTTGCGGCAGGAGCAGCAGCACGAACGCGCGCTATGCACGGCGATCCTCGCGCTGCGGAGCGTCGAGGAGTGCCGCAGTTTCTTCCGCGATCTGTGCACGCCGGCCGAACTGCAGGCCATGGCGGACCGTTGGGCGGTGGTCGAGCTGTTGGAGCGCGGCCTGCCCTACCGCGAAATTCACCGCCAAACGGGAGTCAGCGTCACCACCATCGGGCGGGTCGCCCGCTACCTTACCCTGGGCAACGGCGGCTACCGCGCCGTCACCGAGCGCTTGAAAGTCAATGGATGATCCGAAGGCCCCGGCCACCCGCCTCAAGATCGCGATTCAGAAAAGCGGCCGGCTGACGGACAGCTCCCTCGATCTGTTGTCGCGCTGCGGGCTCAAGTACAGCCGCGGCAAGGATCAGCTGATGTGCTACGGCGAGAACATGCCGCTCGACGTGCTGTTCGTGCGCGACGATGACATTCCGGACCTGGTGCAGGAGGACGTCTGCGATCTAGGGTTGGTGGGACTCAACGTGGTGCAGGAGAAACGCCTGGCGTTCGCGGCGCGCGCGATCGCGCCGCTGTTCGAAACGGTGCAGCTGCTGGACTTCGGGCGCTGCAAGCTGTGCATCGCGGTTCCGGACGGGTTCGACTATCGAGGCGCGGAATCGCTGCAGGGCAAACGCATCGCGACGACGTATCCGCAAATTTTGGGACGGTTCCTTGCCGATCAGGGGATCTCGGCCGAGGTGGTGGTGCTGTCGGGCGCTGTGGAGATCGCGCCGCGGCTGGGGCGCGCCGACGTGATCTGCGACCTGGTCTCGACCGGCTCGACGCTCGCCGCCAATCATCTGCGCCAGGCGCAGGTCGTGCTCGAGAGTCAGGCTGCGCTGATCCGCACGCCGGTGCCGATCGCCCCGGAGAAGCAGGAGTGGACGCGGCGCCTGCTGATGCGCATCGATGGCGTGGAGCAGGTCAAGGGCAGCAAGTACATCATGCTGCATGCGCCCCGCTCCGCCCTGCCGGCGATCGCGAAGCTGCTGCCGGGCAGCGAGGCGCCGACCGTGATACCGCTCGAAGGACGCGGCGACCGGGTCGCGGTGCACGCGGTCTGCCGTGAAAACGTGTTCTGGGAAACCCTCGAAGAACTGAAGGCCGTGGGCGCCACCTCGGTGCTGGTGCTGCCGGTCGAGAAGATGCTCGCGTGATGCGCATTCTGGAATGGCAGACGCTGTCGGCCACGGAGCGTGCGCAGGCGCTCGAGCGCCCCGCGCAGCGCGACGCGGCGGCGACCGGTCATGCGGCGCAGCGCATCATCGAGGCGGTGCGGCGCGACGGCGATGCGGCCGTGCTCGCATTCACCGCGCAGTTCGATCACGCCGAGCTCGAGTCGCTCGAGGTGACGCCGCAGGAATTCGCCGCCGCGGAGCGGGCGCTCGACGGTGCGCAAGTCGCCGCGATCGAGCGGGCGATCGAGAGCGTGCGCCGATTCCACGCCGCGCAGGGCGCGCCCGCGCTGCGCGTCGAAACGGCGCCCGGCGTGCTGTGCGAGCGCATCAGCGTGCCGATTCGCGCGGTCGGTCTGTACGTGCCGGCGGGCACGGCACCCCTGCCGTCGACCGCCATCATGCTGGCGGTTCCCGCCGCGATTGCCGGCTGCCCGCTGCGGGTCATGTGCACGCCTCCCGATCGCGCCGGCGCCGCCGATGCCGCGGTGCTGGTCGCCGCGCGCCGCGCGGGAACCCTGCGGGTATTCAAGGCGGGCGGCGCGCAGGCCATCGCCGCCATGGCGTACGGCACCGCCAGTATTCCCAAAGTCGACAAAATTTTTGGACCGGGCAACGCCTTCGTGACGGCCGCCAAGATGCTGGTGGCGCAAGACGGGCTGGGCGCGGCGGTGGACCTCCCCGCCGGCCCCAGCGAGGTCATGGTGATAGCCGACGACACCGCCCGCGCCGACTTCGTCGCCTCGGACCTGCTGGCGCAGGCCGAACACAGCCCGGATGCACAGAGTTTGCTGGTGACGACTTCGCGCGCGCTGGCCGATGCGGTCGCCAGCCAGATACCCCTGCAGGCAGCCTCCCTGTCGCGCAGCGCGATACTGTCGCAGTCGCTGCTGCACGTGCGGCTGTTGGTGGTCGACACCTTGGAAACGGCGTTCGGCGTGGCGAACGACTATGCGCCCGAGCACCTGTTGCTCGAGATCCGCGAGCCGCGCCGCTGGTTGCCGCGCGTCGGTGCCGCCGGAGCCGTGTTCCTGGGGCACTGGTCCCCGGAGTCGATGGGTGATTATTGCAGCGGACCGAACCACACGCTGCCCACCTACGGCTATGCCAAAGCCCACAGCGGGCTGGGGTTGGAAGATTTCCAAAAGCGCATCACGGTGCAGGAGCTGAGCCGCGAGGGCCTGCAGAACCTGGGACCCACGGCGCAGGTGCTGGCCGGCCTGGAAGGTCTCGATGCCCATGCGGCGGCGGTCACGATCCGCCTCGGCGCCATCGGCGGCGCCGCGGCCATCCACGGAGCGGCGCGATGAAGGACATCGTGTCCCTGGCGCGGCGTGAGATCGTCACGCTCGAACCTTACGCGCACGCGGCCTGGCTGCCGACGCTGGTTCGCCTGCACGCCAACGAAGCGCCCTGGCGGCCGAACGGCGACACCACCGAAGCAGGTCTCAACCGCTACCCGGAGCCGCAGCCGCGGGCGCTCATCGAGCGTCTCGCGGCGGTGTACGGCGTCACGGCCGCGAACGTGCTGGCGACTCGCGGCAGCGATGAGGCGATCGATCTGTTGTCGCGCATCTTTCTGCGCGCGGGCACCGACGCCATCCTGCAATGCACGCCGACGTTCGGCATGTATCAGATGGCGGCGCGCATCCAAGGAGCCTCGGTCGTCGAGGTTCCGCTCGACGCCGAACACGGCTGGGCGCTCGATCCCGACCGGCTGCTGGCCGCCTGGCAGCCGACGGTGAAACTCGTGTATCTGTGCTCGCCGAACAATCCGACGGCGAATTTACTGGACGCAGCGGCGGTCGAGCGCGTTTGCAGCGCGCTCGACGGCAAGGCGATCGTGGTGGTCGACGAGGCCTATATCGAATGGTCGCGTTCCCCGAGCTTGAGCCGCTGGCTGGATCGCTTCTCATCCCTGGCGATTTTGCGCACGCTCTCCAAGGCGCATGCCCTGGCGGGCGCGCGCATCGGCGCGCTGCTGGCACACCCCACGTTGATCGACCTGGCGCAGCGCATTATTCCGCCCTACGCGCTCGCGCAAGCTGCGGTGGAAGCGGCCTTGCGCGCGTTGAGTGAGCCGGAGCTCGCGCAGGGTCAGGCACGGATCGAAAGTTTGAAAACCGAGCGCGATTACCTGGCTCGCCGCCTGGCCGCCTCACCGCTGGTGGACAAGGTCTGGCCGAGCGATACCAACTTTCTGCTGGTCGACTGCCGCGATGCCGATCGTTTCGTGAGCAATACCCGGGCCGGCGGACTCATCGTCCGGGATATGCGCGCGCACCCGGCGCTGCCGCGCGCGCTGCGTGTGTCGGTGGGCTCGCGCGTGCACAACGAGACCTTGCTGCGCTGTGTGGGGTCACCGTGAGACGGATCGTGTTTTTGGACCGCGACGGCACGCTCAACGAGGAAACGGCGGATGAGCAGATCGACAGCCTGGAGAAGGTCCGCCTGATGCCCGGAGTGGTGCCGGCATTGCTCGACCTCAAAGCGGCCGGCTTCGCCTTCGTCATGGTGACCAATCAGGACGGCCTTGGCACCCCGAGTTTTCCCCACGAGCGCTTTACGCAGGCCCATGACTTCATCCTTGCACTCCTCGCCTCGCAGGGAATCGAGTTCGAGGCGGTGTGCATCTGCCCGCATTTCAAACGCGAGGAGTGCGAATGCCGCAAACCAAAGATCGGCATGGTGCGCGATTTTCTCGCCGCCCACCCCATCGACAAGGCACGCAGCTTCATGGTCGGCGACCGCGACACCGATCTCGAGTTCGCCGCCGCCTTGGGCGTGCAGGGCCTGCGCATACGCCTGCACGGCGGGCCGGAGGAGACCTGGCCCGCCATCGCGCAGCGCATACTGGGCCAGGCGCGGCGCGCGCGGGTGCATCGCAAAACCAAGGAAACCGACATCGATCTTAGCGTCGACCTGTCCCGGGAAGGGCCCTCGAGCATCGCCACCGGACTCGGTTTCTTCGATCACATGCTCGAGCAGATCGCCAAACACGGCGGCTTCGCGCTCGAGCTCGTCTGCCGCGGCGATCTGCACATCGATGAGCATCACACCATCGAGGATTGCGCGCTCGCCTTAGGAACGGCTCTGCGCGAAGCGCTCGGCGACAAGCGCGGCATCGCGCGCTATGGGTTCCTGCTGGCCATGGACGAGGCGGAGGCCCAGGTTGCGCTCGACCTCTCGGGCCGCCCGTACTTCGTCTGGGAAGGCCGCTTCGACCGCGAACGCGTCGGCGAGCTGCCCACTGAGCTCGTGCCGCATTTTTTCCGCTCCCTCGCCGAGACCCTGGGGGCCGCGCTGCACATCAGCGTGCGCGGCGAGAATTGTCATCATATGATCGAGTCGTGTTTCAAAGGGGTCGGGCGCAGCCTGCGCCAGGCCATCCGCCTCGAAGGCCGCGAGTTGCCGAGTACCAAGGGGAGCTTGTGAGCACGCAGGCCGTCATAGTCGCCAGCGGCGGCGCCAACACTGCCTCGCTGCAGTTCGCCCTGGAGCGCCTCGGCGCGGGGTCGACCGTATCCGCGGACGCGGCGGTGATTCGCGCCGCGAGCCACGTGATTCTGCCCGGCGTCGGCGCGGCGGCCGATGCCATGTCGCGGCTGCGGCAGAGCGGGCTGGACGCGGTCCTGCCGACCCTGCGCCAGCCGGTGCTCGGCATTTGCCTCGGCATGCAGCTGTTGTTTCAATCCTCCGAGGAAGGCGCCGTCGATTGTCTCGGCATCATTCCCGGCCGCGCCGCGCGATTCACCGCCGCGGCCGGCCGGCCGGTACCGCACATGGGTTGGAACACCCTGGAAATCCGCCGCACCTCGCCGCTGCTCGACGGGATTGCGGATGGAGATTACGCATACTTCGTGCACAGCTACGCGCTGGCGGTCAGCGCCGCCACGATCGCGAGCACCGTCTACGGCGATCCGTTCAGCGCCTGCGTCGAGTGGCGAAACTTTCATGGCGCGCAATTCCACCCCGAGCGCTCCTCGGCGGTCGGAGCGCGGCTGCTCGGGAATTTTCTGGCATTGGGCTCCCAATAGCGACCGCCGTGCGTCTCATTCCCGCCATCGACCTGAAGGACGGACGCTGCGTGCGCCTGTTGCAGGGCAATTTTGCCGGTGAGACACGCTACGACGTGGACCCGCTCGCCTTGCTCGAGAAGTACCGGCAGATGGGCGCCGACTGGATGCATGTCGTCGATCTGGATGGCGCCAGGGACGGGACGCTCGGCAATGCTGTACTCATCGAACAGCTGGCGGCGACGCGCGCCGCCAAGTTGCAGGTGGGGGGCGGTCTGCGCAATACCCTCGCGGTGGCGCGGATGCTGGACCTGGGCGTCGAGCGCGTGGTCCTCGGCAGCGCGGCGGTGACTCACGTCGACATCGTGAGAAACTGGCTGCAGCACTTCGGCGGCGAGCGCATCGCGCTGGCCTTCGATGTGCGGCTGGACGGCGCCCGTGTTCCGCGCGTCGCATTCCACGGTTGGCAGGAGCAGTCGGAGTTGTCGCTGTGGAACGCCGTGGAGAATTTCGCAGGGACGCCGCTGCAGCACGTGCTGTGCACGGACGTCAGCCGCGACGGCGCGCTCACCGGGCCCAATATCCGGCTGTATCGCGAAGCCGCGCGGCGCTACCCGCATATTCAATGGCAGGCATCCGGCGGCATCCGCGATGCACGGGACCTGCACGCGCTGGCCGCGGCGGGAGCGGACTCGGCCATCAGCGGCAAGGCCCTGCTCGAAGAGCTGATTCCCGTCGAGGAGCTGCGCCCATTCTTGCCAAACGCATAATTCCCTGCCTGGACGTCCGCGACGGTCAGGTCGTCAAGGGCGTGCGTTTTCGCGATCATCGGGTCGTGGGCGACATCCTGGAACTCGCCGCCCGCTATCGCGACCAAGGAGCGGATGAGCTGGTGTTCTACGACATTTCCGCGAGCCCCGAGGGCCGTTCCGTGGATCACTCCTGGGTGAGGCGCGTGGCGCGCAGCTTGGACATTCCGTTCTGCGTGGCCGGCGGAATCCGCTCCGTCGTCCAAGCCGAGCAAGTGCTGGCCGCCGGCGCAGAGAAGATCTCCGTCAATTCCCCCGCTCTCAGCGATCCGGACTTGATCGATGCCCTGAGCCAGCGCTTCGGTGCGCAGTGCGTGGTGGTGGGGGTCGACAGCCAGACGGTCGAGTCCGGCTACCGGGTGCAGCAGTTCACCGGCGACGCCCTGCGCAGCCGCGATACGTCGCGCAGCACGCTCGACTGGGTCATCGAGGCGCAACGCCGCGGCGCGGGCGAGATCGTACTCAACTGCATGTCGAGCGACGGCGTGCGCCGCGGCTTCGACATCGAACAACTCACGGAGATACGCAAAGTATGCGGCGTGCCGCTGGTCGCCTCGGGCGGTGCCGGAGCCATGCAGCATTTCGCCGACGTGTTCCAACGAGCACAGGTCGATGCTGCACTGGCTGCGGGCGTTTTTCATTCCGGCGAAATTGCCATACCCGATCTCAAACGCGCGCTGCGCGACGGCGGCATCGAGGTTCGGCCGTGACGAAGCCCGACGGGGACAAGCGCAGCGGCCCGGCGGCGGCCGGGATGAAGCTCAACTTGGACAAGGGCGACGGCCCAACCGATTCGGCCCTCAAGGGACTCGACTGGGACAAGGGCGGCGGCTTGTTGCCCGCCATCGTGCAGGACGCCGGCAACGGCGCCGTCCTGATGCTGGGGTACATGAACCAAGAGGCGCTCGCCGCCACGCGCTCGAGCGGCCGCGTCACCTTCTGGAGCCGCAGCAAGGGCCGCCTCTGGACCAAGGGCGAGACGTCGGGCCACTTCCTGCAACTCAAGTCGATCGCCGCCGATTGCGACCGCGACACGTTGCTGATTCTGGCGCATCCCACCGGTCCCGCCTGCCATCTCGGCACGGCTACCTGCTTCGGTGACGCGCCGCGAGCGGCCGTGCAAGGACTCGCCTTCCTGGGCACCTTGCGAGAGATCATTGCACGGCGGATCGCGGACCGGCCGCCCGGCAGCTATACCGCCGGGTTGTTGGCGCAGGGCACGCGGCGGATCGCGCAGAAAGTGGGCGAAGAGGGACTGGAGCTCGCGTTGGCCGCGGTCGCGGAATCCGACCAGGCGGTCCTCGGCGAAGCCGCGGATCTCGTGTATCACACCCTGCTGCTGCTGCAGGTCAAAGGTTTGTCGCTGGCGGATGTTGCGGCCGAGCTCGAATCGCGCCATGCCGAGCGCGGCGGCGGCGCCTGAGGCGGTGCCGGTGCCCGCACGCGAGCGCCGCGGTTAGTCGATCAGAAAGTACAGCGTCTGGAAGAACCTACCGGCGGCGATCGGCAGCGCCATTTGCAGGATGGTTCTTTTTCAATTCTGCCATATCGCGAACCCCCGCCGATTTGCGATCGGGCAGGCGGATGCAGCGGCGCGAGTCGCCGGTGCGGCCGCGCCTCGAGTCAGTGGGCCGTGGCGGGCGCCGCCAGAGAGGCAGTGGCGCCGGAAGTTGTGGCGGGCGCTGCCAGGGAGGCAGTGGAGTCCGCGGTCGTGGCCGGCTTCGGACGCACGAGTTCCGGGTAGTCCTTGAGCATGGGCGCGCCGTACAGCGGCTTGTTTGAGCCCTGATGGCAGGTCGCGCAGTAGATCTTCGGCGCATCACCGGTGGGTCCGAGACGCTCCGCGGGGAGCAGCTGATTCAAGGGGGTCATGACGGTGTTGTTCAAATCGCGAACCATCCGAATCCCGTACCACGCAGTGGCGCGCTGCGGCGTGCTCATGTCCCAGTTATAGAACGCCGGCGTGTAGTGGCAGAACGTACAGTTGACGCCCAAGGATTCGGACATGACCATCATCAGCCCATAGGTGTCTCGGGCCTGCAGCACCGAGCGGCGATTGCCCGATTGCAGTGCCGTCGGACCCACGACGCGGATGTTGTCGTCGCCCAGCAGGTAGTCATCCAGCGCGTAAATCGGCAGCGCGGTATTGCCGGCAGCGGCCGTGGGCAGGCGCTGCTTGGGTCGGCTCACGGTTTCCCCGGTGACGGCGCGGTCCGGTGCCGAGTACCAATACTTGGCCGGTACCGGCTGACCGCGATGACAGGTAAAACACGTGACTCCGGTGGCTCCCACGTGGGCGGTCCAGTCGGTGTTGATGTGGCGCGTCATGCTCAGCATCTCGCGCGCCACGCGCTTGGTGTACTTGTCGTCGTTGGTGTAGTCCGGCGCGTTGTGACAGTAGTTGCAGCCTTGCTCGGGCGCCACCCATGCCTTGATGGACAGCATCGTCCGTGCGAACTGCTGCTTGCTCAGGTCGTTGAGCACATGCACGTTCTGGTAAAAATCCCCCGCATAGGGGGGGTTGGTGTTGGCGGCGCGCAACGGCTTCGGGTACTTGTTGAGCTCGTCCTGCGTCCTCAAGGTGCTCTCGCTGAACAACTCGATGCTGGCCTGACCGCGATAGCCGCGCTGCACAGTTTGGGTGCGATGGCAGGACGCCAGCCAAGGCAACGCCACGAGGAGTACCAGGCTATACAGGCTAAGTCGTTGCACGTCGTCCTCTCCCCTCGCTACTCTTCGCTCTGCGTCTATCGCGGTATCTTCTTTATTCTTATGTTCCGGCTTTCTTTGCGTCAGGTTCCGGCTTTTCTTTCCGTCAGGTCCCGGCTTTCTTCGCACCCGCCGCGTTCTTGTCGGTCCAGCCTTGGCAGTAGCAATGCGTGCAGACGTCGCCGTCGAGCAGGGCACAATCGCCCGAATCCTTGCCATAGGCCCCGGTGGCCTTCGGTGTGAAGTTGATGCAACCCGTGCAACTCTTGCCGTCTTCTCCCGGCTCTTCCTGGAAGTAGAAATCCTCTTTTGCGGACTTGGCCTTGGAAAACGCCGGCTCGATACCGATCACGATGACGCCGATCGCCGCTAGCGCGCGCCCGGTTCCCGCCAGAACTGCGCGCCGTGAGACATATTGACTCCGCTTATCCTCGCTCATCCGTCAGGCTCCTTTTGAAACGTGGATCAACCCGTCGCGTATCTAGCGTCAATCGGAGCCGACCGTCAATAGACACCCCAGATGCCCCGCCCGACAGCCCGCCCAGGTGTCCGGCCGTCGTTATGTTCAGACGGGCTGCGGCATCTTTGTACGGCAAAGCAGAGCTTCTGGGAAGGACCGTGCGATAAGCCCAGCCCTAAGTAAAACGAGTATTCCAAAATCGCCGGGTTTGATTTGCTCACGAGGTGCACCGGCGGAGGAATTCTCGAGGGTGCACGGCGACGGTACGCATCAGTTGTATGTCGCGCGGCTTCTTTTGACCATGCAGACTTGTGCGCATTCACTTTGCAGTGCAGTATTGCAACATGTGTCAGCCTTGAAGCAGACACCAGAGAGTACTTATAAAGGGCAGTTTAACCCGCGTCCTGGGGGGGATTATGCGAGGGGCAACGCTCAGACAGTTGAGAGCTTTTTCCATGGTGGCCCGGCACCACAGTTTCGTGCGCGCCGCCTCGGAATTGCATCTAACCCCGTCGGCCGTCTCTCTGCAGATCAAGGAACTCGAGACCGCGGTCAGGTTGCCGTTGTTCGGCCGTAGCGGCCGGGCGTCCTGCCTGACGCCCGCGGGCGAGCTGCTGCTCAACGACGTGAATCGCGCTCTGCAGGCCTTGAAGGAGGCGGACGAAACCTTGAACCGGTTGCGCGGTGAAGAGACCGGCATCGTCTCCTTGGGCATGGTGAGCAACTCGAAGTACTTTCTCCCGCGCGTCCTCGCGAGTTTTCACGCCGCACATCCCGGCGTCGAATTGCGGGTCTCGGTGGGCAACCGCGAGCAGCTGCTGCGCCTGCTGGTCAATGGAGAGATCGACTTCGCGGTCATGGGTCAGCCGCCGCACGACCTCGGTGCGCACGCAGAACCGATCGCGCCGCAGCCGTTGGGAATTCTCGCGGCGCCGGCGCACTGCCTGGCCGGCAGATCCGCCATCCCTGCCGCGGAACTGGCGGATCACGGCTTCATCGTCCGGGAACCTGGATCCGGTACCCGCGCGGCCATGGATCGCTTCTTCCAAGCCGCCCGGATTGCGCCACCGCGAGTGGTGGAGTTGAGCAGCAACGAGTGCATCAAGCAGGCGGTGATCGCCAACATGGGAATCGCTTTCCTCTCGCTGCACACGGCGGGTCAGGAATTGCTGGGCCGGACGCTGGTCTTCCTGGACGTGACCGGATTGCCCCTGATGCGGCAGTGGCACGCCGTGAGCTTGAGCTCGGAGCCGATCAGCGAGTCGGCAAACTTATTGCGTCGATTCGTCGTCGAGTTCGGCGGTGACTGCATCGCGCGGCAATTCGATTACCTGGATTGGGTGATCCCCGCCGTCGGACGCGCTCCAGCCCCGGTCTATGCGGAATCGGCTTGAACCTTGGAACGGGTTCTGGTCAGTCGAGCGCCCAAGCACCGCGGAGATTCGCCGGCACCCGTCGTTGTTCAGGGCGGCGGCGGCGCCGCATCGGCCCGGAGCTTGCGGCCAGCCTCATGGAGCTGCATCACCAGTCGACAATGCGCCAGATACGCGTTGACCCGCTGCTCGGGCTTCAGTGTTTGAGTGGCATCGACCAGGGCGCGCTCGGCTTGTTTCGCGAGTTTCGACTCCATCCCTGGAATTGTAGCGGATTTAGGTTCCGGCATGACAGTAGAACACGCGCGCCGGCTGATGCTACGCTCTCCCGATGGACGCCGTACCGCCCGCAGAGCGCTATGCCGACCTCGAGACTCTGTCGCATGAGCTCGGCGCGCAGATTGCCGCCGCTCTGACGGCGGCCATCGAGGCGCGCGGCACCGCGAGCCTGGTAGTGTCCGGAGGGCGTTCGCCCGTCAAATTTTTCGAGACTCTGCGCAGCCGGCCGCTCGATTGGAGCCGGGTGTGCATCGCCCTGGCCGACGAGCGTTGGGTGAGCCCCGACGATGCGGCGAGCAACGAGCGATTGGTGCGCGATGTGCTGCTCAAGGATCGGGCCGCCGCCGCGCGCTTCTTGGGACTCAAGAACGGCGCGCCCACGCCCGACCTGGGAGCGGTCTCGGCCTGGGAGACGTTCGCCCGCGTGCCGCGGCCCTTCGACGCGGTGGTTCTCGGGATGGGAGACGACGGGCACACGGCCTCGCTGTTTCCCGGGTCGCCGAACCTGCACAGCGCGCTCAATCCATCGGCCGCCGCCGGCTGCGTCGGCATGTGGTCTCCGGTGGCGCCGCACCCGCGGCTGAGCTTGAACGTCACCGCGCTGCTCGATGCGCGCCGGGTCGTGGTGCTGATCAACGGCGAGTCGAAATGGAGCACCTACGCGGCGGCGTGCGCGCCGGGCCCCGTTGCGGACATGCCGGTGCGCGCCGTCCTGCGTCAATCGCGCACGCCGGTGGCTGTCCTGTGGTCACCGTGAAGCAGTCGAATTGAGTTCTCCCGAGATCGACGACGACGACCGCACGTCGCTCAGCAAGGAGGCGCTGAAGAGCTCGTTCCTGGACGATCTGTTCTACGTGCTCGGCAAGTTTTCCGCACTCGCGACCAAGAACGACTACTACATGGCGTTGGCCTATGCGGTGCGCGACCGCATGCTGCAACGCTGGATCAGCACCGCCGCCACCTACACCAAACAGGCGTCGCGGACCGTGGCGTATCTGTCGGCCGAGTTTCTGATGGGCCCGCATCTCGGCAACAATCTCATCAATCTCGGCATATACGAGCGCGTCAAGGAGTGCATGACCGAATTGGGGTTCGATTTCGAGGAGCTGCTGCAGCAGGAAGAGGAGCCCGGGCTGGGCAACGGCGGTCTCGGGCGCCTCGCGGCGTGCTTCATCGATTCAATGGCCACTCTGCAGGTGCCCGCCGTCGGCTACGGTATCCGCTATGAATTCGGCATCTTCCATCAGAATATCATCGACGGCTGGCAGGTCGAGAAGACCGACAAGTGGCTGCGCAACGGCAACCCCTGGGAACTGGTCCGGCCGGAATGGGCGGTCGAGGTCAAGCTCGGCGGCAGCACCGAGAACTACATCGACGAGCACAATCGCCCGCGCGTGCGCTGGGTTCCACGCACCACCGTCCTCGGCGTGCCCTACGACACACCCATCCTCGGCTACCACGGCAACACGGCGAACACGCTGCGGCTGTGGCGCTCGGAGGCGCCCGAATCCTTCGACTTTGCGACCTTCAACAGCGGCGACTATTACGGCGCCGTGAATCAGAAGATCGCGTCCGAGAACCTGAGCAAGGTGCTGTATCCGAACGACGAACAGCTGCGCGGCAAGGAACTGCGGCTCGAGCAGCAATACTTCTTCGTGTCGTGCTCGCTGCAGGACATGCTGCGCATCCTGCGCCTGCAGAAATTGCCGGTCGACCAGTTCCACGTGAAGTTCGCCGTGCAGCTCAACGATACGCATCCGGCCATTGCCATCGCGGAGCTGATGCGCCTGCTGGTCGACGAATCGCTGCTGCCGTGGGCGGAGGCCTGGAGCGTCACGAACCGCACCTTCGCCTACACCAATCACACGCTGTTGCCGGAGGCTTTGGAGCGCTGGCCGCTCGCGGTATTCGGCCGCGTGCTGCCGCGGCATTTGCAGATCATCCACGACATCAACGCGCAGTTCCTCGAGGAAGTGCGGATGCGGTTCTTCGACGACGAGTCGCGGATCGTGCGCATGTCGCTGATCGACGAGACCGGCGAACGCTACGTGCGCATGGCGCATCTCGCCTGCGTGGGCAGCCATGCGATCAACGGCGTCGCCGAGCTGCACTCGGAACTGCTGAAGCGCGATCTGTTGAAGGATTTCCATGAATTATGGCCGCAGAAATTCAGCAACAAGACCAACGGGGTGACGCCGCGGCGCTGGATGGCGCTCGCCAACCTCAAGCTGTCGGAGCTCATCTCGGATCACATCGGCAGCGGCTGGATCAAGGATCTGGCGCAGCTGCGCGCCCTGGAGCCGTTGGCCGACGATGCCGCGTTTCGCGCGCGGTGGCGCGAAATCAAGCAGGCCAACAAGCGCGAGCTCGCGGCGCTCGCGCTGCGGCTCACCGGCATCGCCATTGACCCGGCCTCGATGTTCGATGTGCTCGTGAAGCGCATTCACGAGTACAAGCGGCAGCATCTGCAGGTGCTGCACATCGTCGCACTGTATCAACGCATGAAAGCGGGTGCCGCGGCGGGGATTCCACCGCGCACCTTCATCTTCGGCGGCAAGGCCGCGCCCGGATATCACCTCGCAAAGCTCATGATCAAACTGATCAACTCGGTCGGCGAGGTCGTCAACCGGGATCCGGACGTGAAGGATCGTCTGAAGGTGGTGTTTCTGCCGAACTTCAACGTCACGAACGGCCAGCGGGTCTATCCCGCCGCGGACCTGTCCGAACAGATATCGACCGCGGGCAAGGAGGCCTCCGGAACCGGCAACATGAAATTTTCGATGAACGGTGCGCTCACCATCGGCACCCTGGACGGCGCCAACATCGAGATACGGCAGGAAGTCGGCGAGGAGAATTTCTTCCTGTTCGGCCTGAGTGCGGCCGAGGTCGCCGCCCTCAAGGCGCGCGGCTACCGCCCGCGGGATTACTACGAGCGCAATCCGCAGCTACGCGAAGTGATCGACTCGATCCGCAGCGGGTTCTTCTCGCGCGGCGACACCGAATTGTTCCGTCCCTTGATCGACGGCCTGCTCGACTACGACCCGTACCTGCTGCTGGCGGATTTTCAATCCTACGTCGAGTGCCAGGCGAGAGTCTCGGCGGCCTACCTCGACGTCGAGCACTGGACGCGCGCATCGATCCTGAATACGGCGCGCAGCGGCCGCTTCTCCTCGGATCGAACGATTCGCGAATACTGCGCCGACATCTGGCGGGTCGAACCGGTGCCGATCCGGCTGCTCACACATGAGGAAGCAGGAAGCGCATAGTCCTGCGCAGCGGTTCCGCGGCGCCCCATAGCAACTGATCGCCGACCGTGAACGCCGACAGATACTCGCCGCCCATGGCGAGCTTGCGCAGGCGGCCGATGGGGATGTGCAGGCTGCCGCTCACCGCCGCCGGCGAGAGCGCCTGGATCGAGGATTCGCGGTCGTTCGGCACCACGCGCACCCATTCGTTGGCACCGGCCAGCAACCCTTCGATTTCGGCGAGCGGCAGGTCGCGCTTCAACTTGATGGTCAGGGCCTGCGAATGGCAGCGCATGGCGCCCACCCGCACGCAGATTCCTTCCACCGGCACCGGGTGCGCTTCGGACCCCAGGATCTTGTTCGCTTCGGCGCCCGCCTTCCACTCCTCGCGGCTCTGACCGTTGCCCAGATCCTTGTCGATCCAGGCAATCAGGCTCGCGGCCAGCGGGACACCGAATTGCGCGCGCGGAAAGGTCTCGGCGGCGAGCGCCGCGCCGATGCTGCGGTCGATGTCGAGAATGCCGGCGGCAGGATCCTCGAGCAGCGGCGCGGCCGCCCGGTGCAGCGCCCCCATCTGCTCGATGAGTTCGCGCATGTGCTGCGCCCCGGCACCGGATGCCGATTGGTAGGTCATGGCGGTGATCCAGTCGACCGCGCCCGCCCGCAGCAATCCGCCCACCGCCATCAGCATCAGCGATACGGTGCAGTTGCCGCCGATGAAATCCTTCACGCCGCGCTGCTGTGCCGCGCGCATCACGGGCAGGTTCACGGGGTCGAGCACGATGACCGCATCCTTGTTCATGCGCAGGCTCGAGGCCGCATCGATCCAGTAGCCTTGCCAGCCGGCGGCGCGCAATCGCGGATGAATGCTCTCCGTGTAGCTTCCGCCCTGCGTGCTGATGAGGATCGGCAGCTTGGCGAGCGCCGCCACGTCGTTGGCATCCAACACCTTGGGCGTGCCGCCGCTGCCGCCGGCGCCCGCCGGTCCGGCCAGCGGCGCGGCGCCGCCGGCTTGCGAGGTGCTGAAGAACGTCGGCGCAACCAGGTCGAAGTCCTTTTCGGCGCGCATCCTCTCGAGCAGCACCGACCCCACCATGCCGCGCCAGCCGATGATTCCAATCTGTTTCATAAGATCAATCCGTCAAACCACGAATTCTGCCGCCGGAGGCCGCAGATTATAGTTCGAGGACATCGCACGGCCGTAGGCTCCGCACGTTGCGATGAGAAGTACGTCTCCCTCCCGGGTCTCGGGGAGCCACCGATCGGCGCCGAGCTGATCGGCGGTCTCGCAGATCGGGCCGACCACGGTGACCCGCTGACTCAAGGGCTGCTCGAGCCGCGTGAGATTGCGGATATCGTGGTGCGCGCCGTACAGGGCGGGCCGCAGCAGGGAATTCATGCCGGTCGAGATGCCGACATATCGAACGTCGCCCTTGCCCTTGAGCTGCGTGACCAGCGCCACCAGCACGCCCGCCTTGGCCACCAGGAACCGGCCGGGCTCCATCCAAAACTCGAGGTGCGGGAAGTTCCCGGCAAGCGCCGCGACGCCGCGATCGAGCGCCTGCAAATCGATCTCACCGTGCCCCGGCTGTTCGGGAACGCCGATGCCGCCGCCGAGATCGACCACGCGCACATCGGGGAAGCGCCGCGCCAAGTCCGCGAGCAGCGCCCCGGTCTCGGTCCAATTGTCGATGTTGAACACGCCGCTGCCGGTATGCGCATGCAGGCCCGTCACGCGCACCCCGACGCGTGCCGCGAGCTCGGCCAATTCATCCGCCTCGCCGAACGGCACGCCGAATTTCGAATGGACCCCGGCCGTGCGCACGTGCCGATGGTGACCGCGGCCATGCCCCGGATCCATGCGCAGAAAAATATCCTTGCCGCGAAACGTCTCCGGCCAGGCTTTGAGCGGATAGAGGTTGTCCAAGGTGACGCGCACGCCTTGCGCGAATCCGTAGCGGTATTCGCTGTGCGGCGCGAAGTTCGGCGTGAACAGCACGCGCTCAGGATCGAGGCCGGGGATCGCGGCGGCGGCATGCTCGAGCTCGCCCTGCGAGACGCACTCGATGGTAAAACCGGCGGCGTACACGCGCCGCAGGATTTCCGGATGCCAATTGGCCTTCATCGCGTACGCCCAGCGCTTCACCGAGCGCACGCCTTGCAGGGCGTTAATGGCCGTCTGCACGCTGGCGGCGTCATAGACAAAGGCCGCCGACTCGCGTGACGCGATCTCGAGCAAGCGCCGGCGCTTGCCCGGCTCTTCCCACCAGGCGACGGGAGGCGCTGCCGGCCGCTGCTCCGCGAACAGCTCCTGCCAGGTCGGCCCGAGGACGTGGTCCGATCCGATGCCCTGAATCAGCCTCTCGTGCAGCTGCTGCACCAGCCGGTCGCCGTGCGATTCGTCGATCACGAAGGTGAAGTTGAGATCGTTGGCGGCTTGCGTGACCAGGTAGATCTTGTGGTCCTGGAACAGTTCGAACGCCGGACCGAGCTCGTGCAGGATGCCGCGGATGTTGTGGCCGAGCAGGCTCACACTGGCGCAGGGACCCAGAATCTCGACGCGGCACAGATGCCCAAGGGCCGACGTCAAGCGGTCGAGCGCCGCGTCGTCCAGGGAATTGGCGCCCGGGTCGAGCGACACGGTGACATTCGTTTCGGACGTCGACACCAGATCGACCGACATGCCTTCGCGCTTGAATATTTGAAACGCATCCGCCAGAAACCCCACTTGATGCCACATGCCGGGGCTGTCCATGGAAACCAGCGTGATGCCCTTCTTGATCGCGATCGCCTTGACCTGCGCGGCGCTCCCGGCGACGTTCGAGGACACGATGGTTCCCTCGAGTCCGGGCGCCTGCGTGGCGTACACATGCAGGGGAATCTGGTACTGGCGCACCGGCAGCAGGCAGCGCGGATGCAGCACCTTGGCGCCGTTGCTGGCGATCTCCTGGGCCTCGTCGTAATGCAGGGCGCGCAGCAGCCTCGCGGTGGGGACGGCGCGCGGATTCGCGCTGAACATGCCGGGCACGTCGGTCCAAATCTCGAGGCGCTGCGCACCGAGCTTGGCCGCGATATAGGCACCCGACGTGTCCGATCCGCCGCGGCCCAACAACACGGTCTCACCCGAGTCGTTCGCGGCGATGAAGCCCTGGGTGATGATCACCCGATCGAGCGCATGCCAGCGCGACTGCAGCCCCAAGTCGGGCGTGAACTCGCAGGTGGCCGAGAGGAAATCGGCCTTGTGGCCGGCGCCGCGGTGCGGATCGGCGCGCAGCACCGCGCGCGCGTCTTCCCAGGCCGTGGGCACGCCCTGCGCGTTGAGGAATGCCGCTCCCAAACTGGTGGCGAGCAGTTCACCCATCGACATGACGCGCGCGCGCAGAGCGTCGGTGAGTTCGCGGTGCGTCGCAAGCCGCGACGCCAATTGCTCGAGCTCGCGCATGAACGCCTCGAATTGCGCGCCGGGCGTTACCCCCAGGGTGCGCGCGAGATCGCGATGCATGGTGTCGATGTGCGTGAGGACGCTCGCCTGCGCGCCGTCGATGGCGGCGACCAGCAGGGACTCGAGCCGGTCCGTGATACCCGACAGCGCCGAGTGCACGATCACGGGTCGCAAGTCCGCCGCCTTTCGAGCGCGGACCACTGTCGCAATGTTGTGCCAGTTCGCGGCGCTCGAGACGCTGGTGCCGCCGAACTTGAGCACCACCCAGGGTTGACTATCGGCCGGCACGCGGGTCAGCCAGCTAATCGTCCTCGAAGATATCGCGCAGCTCTTTTTCCAACTGGCGCTCGGCGAGTACGTCTTCCACGCGGCTCCAAGCCGCCTTGCCGCGTTTCGCGGCGACGGCCGCCTTCGGGCGCCGTTCGGTGCGCTCGATCAGGGGATCGAAGTCGTGCGACTCTTCGGCTTCCCCGAGAAACTCGTCATCGATGTCGAAATGTTCGTCTTCGCGTTCGCTCATTGTTCGAGAAAAGTCCCTGAAATCAATAGGATCAGCCCAAGCGCCGAAGCTGCGCACTATAGCCGATTCTGCCGGCCATTCAACTAGCAGCCGATCGGACCCAAGTCCTTCTGAGCCAGGCGCCCCGCGACGCCCCTGACCGACGGCTGCCGCATATCAAGTGCCGGTACGCGCCTCGTCGGCCCGCGCCGGCAGTGCGTCCTGCGCGATCGCCCGGTTGACCGCCGAGAAAACCGCCAGCAGTGACGCTGTAATGATATTGGGGTGCATACCGGCGCCAAACAAGGTACGGCGCGACTGCGTGGTGATTTCGATGAAGGAGACGGCCTTGGCCGCGCTGCCCTGGCCGCGCGAATGCTCTTCGTACGACAGCACATCGAACGGCAAAGCGATGGCCTTGACCAGAGCATCGATCGGGCCTGCGCCCTGGCCGTGCCAGGTCTGCAGCCGGCCGCCCTGCTGCGGTGCCTGTCCGTCCTTCTCCAGCACTTGAACGGTGATTCGTTCGCTGTCCGCACCATCCGTGGACGCGGCCAATTGGTGAGAGCGATATTCGTAGGGCAGTCTGGGCGCGAGGTATTCGCTATTGAACAGGTCCCATAATTCCTTAGAAGTCAATTCCTTACCCGTGATATCTGCAGCCGATTGTACGACCTGGCTGAACTCGATTTGCAGGCGGCGCGGCATCACCAGGTGGTAGTCCCGCTCCAGCAGGTAGGCCACTCCGCCCTTGCCCGACTGACTGTTGACGCGAATGATGGAATCGTAAGAGCGGCCCAAGTCGGACGGGTCGATGGGCAGGTAGGGAACATCCCAAATGTCGGCCTCGCTGCGTGCCGCCAACCCCTTCTTGATGGCGTCCTGATGGGACCCTGAGAAAGCCGTGAACACCAGGTCGCCCACATAGGGGTGGCGCGGATGGATGGGCAGTTGGTTGCAGCCTTCGGCACAACGCGCCGCCTCATTGATGTTCGAGAAATCCAGTTTTGGATCAATCCCTTGAGAGTAGAGATTCAAGCTTAACGTTACGATATCGACATTTCCCGTGCGCTCGCCGTTGCCGAATAACGTGCCCTCCACCCGCTCGGCGCCCGCCATGACCGCGAGTTCCGCGGCCGCCACGGCCGTCCCCCGGTCGTTATGTGGGTGCACGCTCAAAATCAGCGAGTCGCGCCGGCTCACGTGGCGCAAAAACCATTCGATCTGATCGGCATAGACGTTGGGTGTTGCCATCTCGACCGTGGCCGGCAGATTCACGATCGAGCGATGGCGCGGCGTCGGTTCCCAAACCGCATTGACCGCATCGCAAATCTCCACCGCAAAGTCGAGTTCGGTTCCCGTGAAGCTCTCCGGACTGTACTCGAACACCCACTCGGTGTCGCGATTGCGCAGCGCGTGCTCGCGTACGGCCGCGGCGCCGCGCACCGCGATATCGACGATGCCCGCGCGGTCGGTGCGAAACACCACGCGCCGCTGAGCCACCGAGGTCGAGTTGTAGACATGCATGACGGCGCGGCGCGCGCCTTTCAGGGAATCGTAGGTGCGTGCAATGAGCTCGGGCCGGGCCTGCGTCAGGACTTGAATGGTGACATCGTCAGGCACCAGATCCTGCTCGATGAGTTCGCGCACGAAATCGAAGTCCGTCTGCGATGCGGCCGGAAATCCGACCTCGATTTCCTTGAATCCGATCCTCACCAGCATGTCGAACATGCGGCGCTTGCGGGCGCCGTCCATGGGTTCGATCAGCGCCTGATTGCCGTCCCGGAGATCAACGCTGCACCACGTGGGAGGGGCATCGATGACCCGGCTGGGCCAGGTTCTGTCGGGAAGGTCAACGGCGGAAAAGGCGCGATACTTGGTCGACGGATTACGCAACATGATCGTCTCTCGCTCTCAAGCTGATCTTATGCGCCTGCGGCGCAACTGATGAGATTTTCCGGTCTTGAAGCGCCGACCGATGGCGCGGGATGGTGGCGCCTAGCGGCGCAGCAGCCCCAGTCCCAGCGGCGGCAGGTTTCGAAAGGCGTCGGCTGACTTGCGGGCGGAATCGCACATTGCGCCCGAATGTAGCATTACCGCTGCGCACCGCGCAATAGCGGCGGATAATGCGAGGAATACACTTTAGCGGGGGTCGGCGTTGACGAATCAAATCAGCCGCGGCGCTGTCAACCAAACGCCGCCGCTCGAGAACTACAACCTGTTTGCGACCGATGCGGCCCTGCAGGAGGCGGTGCGGCGGGAGGGCGCGGCCGCCGCGTTGCCGCAACTGACGGACGCCGGCGGCGCACTCGGCAGCGCGCAGAATTTTGAACATGCACGGCTCGCGAACCGCCATGCGCCGCGGCTGCGCAGCTTCAACGTGCAAGGCGAACGCATCGACTCGATCGAGTTTCATCCCTCGTGGCATGCGTTGATGGAAGGCATCGTGGCGCGCGGCTACCACAGCAGCCCGTGGCTCCGCGACGGCCGCTCGAGCCCGGGTGCCCACGTGGCGCGCGCCGCCGGCTACTTGCTGCAGGCGCAAGTGGAATGCGGGACGCTGTGCCCGACCACCATGACCTACGGGGCCGTCGCCGCCATGCGCCATGATGCGTGGCTGCAGCGCGACTGGCTGCCGACCCTGCTGACGCGCCACTACGACCCACGCGAACTGCCGATCGGGCAGAAGCGCGGCGGCTTGGTCGGCATGGGCATGACGGAGAAACAGGGCGGCTCGGACGTGCGCTCGAACACCACGCGGGCAGAGCGCACGGCCGACGGTTCCTATCGGCTCACCGGGCACAAGTGGTTCTTCTCCGCGCCGCAGTGCGATGCCCATTTGGTGCTGGCACAGACCGCGCACGGCCTGTCGTGCTTTTTCGTTCCGCGACGACTGGCGGATGGCGCCCGCAACGGCATCGTCATTCAGCGCCTCAAGGATAAACTCGGCAATCGCTCGAACGCGTCGTCGGAGGTCGAATTCGCCGACGCCTGGGCGCATCTGCTGGGCGAGGAAGGCCGCGGCATTCCCACCATTCTCGAGATGGGGACATACACCCGCCTCGACTGCGTCACCGGCAGCGCCGGCATGATGCGGCAGGCGGTGGTGCAGGCGCTGCATCATGCGCGGCATCGCAAGGCCTTCGGCGCCTTGCTGATCGATCAGCCGCTGATGCAGAGCGTGCTCGCCGATCTCGCCGTCGAATCGGAGGCTGCCACCGCGCTTGCGATGCGCCTGGCGCGCGCCTTCGACAGCGACGCCGAGAGCGAGACGGGATTGCGCCGCGCGCTTACTTCCGCGGCAAAATTCTGGGTCTGCAAGCGCGGTTGCGAGCTGGCCGCGGAGGCCATGGAGGTGCTGGGCGGCAACGGCTACACCGAGGAATTGCCGCTCGCCCGCATGGCCCGCGAGATGCCGGTCAATTCGATCTGGGAGGGGTCGGGCAACATCATGTGCCTGGATGTGTTGCGGGCGTTCGGCAGATCCAGCGCCGCGCGCGACGCCGTGCTGCACGAACTCGGCGCGGCGCGTTCGCTGCACGCGGGCTTCGACGCTGCCTTCGCGCGCTTCGCCGCGGTGCTCGATGCGGGCCCGCCCCCCGAGGCGGAGGCGCGCCGCTTCACCCAGCAATTCGTGGTGCTCATGCAGGCCGGCCTGTTGCTGCGTGCCGCGGCCGGACCTGGATCGACTGCCGTCGCCCTGGGCTTTTGCGCAACCCGGCTCAACGCCGCTTCCGGATGGGGCGCGGTGTTCGGCGCGAGCGGCGCCGTGCCGGATGCCGCCATCATCCTGGATCGCGCGTGGAGCGAATAGCGATCCGGCGACGCACCTGGTATCAGGAGATGTAACGACCCGCGCCGATTCCTGCTCGCCGCTCGGGCGACTAATCCTGCATCCGTCGGTCGAGAATCGCGGGCGTCGTCAAGTCCAACCCTGCAGCCGATTCTGCACGATCCGCGTCAAGAATTCCGCGTGCCGATCGTCGTCGTTCAATGCAGGCACCAAGGTGAGCCGTTCGCCGCCGAATTCCTCGAACTTTTCGCGATATTCGATGGCCACCTCTTGCAGCGTCTCCAGACAATCCACCGCGAAGGAAGGCGACACGACGGTGACCCGGCGCACGCCGCGCGCGGCCAGGCTCTTCAGCGCGTCCTCGGTGTACGGCTGCAGCCACACCACCGATCCAAACCGGGACTGATAGCAATGCGAATACTCGTCCGGCGCCAATCCGAGCTGCGACACCACCAGCCGCGTCGTCTCGAGCGCCTGTGACTGGTAGGGGTCGCCCTCCTTCACGTACACGGCCGGTATTCCATGATAGGAGAACAACAGATGGGATCGCTCGCCGATTTCGCTCCAATGCTCCAGAATGCGCGCGGCCAGAGCTCCGATGTAACCCGCGTCGTCGAAGTAGTCGTTGACGAAGCGGGTTTCCGGCAGCCAGCGCCAACGCTGCAGCACACGGCTGGTGCGGTCGAACACCGATCCGGTGGTCGAGGAGCAATACTGCGGGTACAACGGCACGACCAGCAGTTTCCTGACGTTTTGTTCGGCCAGTGTTTTGATCACCTTGGCAATGCTGGGGTTGCCATAGGTCATGGCGAGGTCGACGCGAACCTTGTCGCCCAAGGAGTCGCGCAATCTCACGCCGATCTTTTCGGTGAGCCGCTTCGAATAAACCAGCAACGGCGAACCGCCGCGCATCCAGATCTTGCGGTAGTTGCGCAGCGTCTTGACCGGCCGAAAAGGCAGCACGACCCCGTACAGCAACGGCAGCCAGACCAGCCGCGAGGTGTCGATGACTCTGCGGTCGCCCAGGAACTCGCGCAAGTAGCGTCGCACGGCAAAATAGGACGGTGAATCCGGCGTGCCGAGATTGACCAGCAATACGCCGATGCGGTCGGGCGCCGCCTCTGCCTGCGCCACGGCGCGATAATACGACATTGAGCAAATCCTTAAAGGTTCACCCCACAGTATACTGTGGGTGATGCTGTGGTTCCGCCCAAACGAGATCGAGGCGCTGCATTTGAGCCTGAGCGTCGCGGCGCGCAGCCTCCTCCTCGGCCTGCCGCCGGCGGTTCTGGTCGCCTGGGTGCTGACCCGGCGCCGTTTCATCGGGGATACGCTGCTCGACGCGTTCGTGCATCTGCCGCTGGTTTTGCCGCCGGTGCTGGTCGGTTACCTGTTGCTGGTGCTGTTCGGCGCCCGCGGACCCTTGGGCGCGTGGCTGTCGAGAACCGCCGGCGTCGAACTCATTTTCACCCGCAACGGTGCGGCGCTCGCGACCGCGGTGATGACCTTCCCGCTGATGGTGCGCGCCATGCGCCTGTCGCTGGAGAATGTCGACCGGGGACTCGAGGATGCGGCGCGCACGCTCGGCGCCGGCGCCCTCGATCGCTTTGCCACGATCACCCTGCCGCTGATGCTGCCGGGCGTGCTGGCGGGCGCCATCACGGCATTTTCCGCATCGCTCGGCGAGTTCGGCGCGGTCATCACCTTCGTGTCGAATATTCCCGGCGAGACACGCACACTGCCTCTGGCGCTGTACACCGCGCTGCAGACTCCGGACGGCGACCGGGCGGCGGCGCGCCTGGCTTGCATCTCGTTGGCGTTGGGCTCGAGCGGTCTGTTGCTGTCCGAGTGGTTCGCGCGCCGCGTGCGGCGCGTACTCGGCCGCTGATGCTGAGCGTCGCCGTCCAGAAGCGCCGCGGCGGTTTCGCGCTCGACGCCCGGTTCGATCTGCCGACCCCGGGCGTGGTGACGCTGTTCGGGCGTTCGGGCTGCGGCAAGAGCACCTTGGTCAACATCATTGCCGGACTCCTCGCTCCGGACAGCGGACGCGTCGCGCTCGACGGCACGGTGCTCCACGATACGCAACAGCGCATCGACATTCCCGCCGAGGGCCGGCGCATCGGCTGTGTGTTTCAGGACGCTCGCTTGTTTCCGCACTTGAACGTCGCGGCGAATTTGCGCTACGCGTCGCGGCGCGCGCGCGGTCCGACGGTCATCCACCACGACGACGTCGTCGGCCTGCTCGCGCTCGAGCCCCTCATGCAGCGGCGGGTCCACCATCTCTCGGGCGGCGAGCGGCAGCGGGTGGCGCTGGGCCGCGCGCTCCTGCGGCAACCGCGACTGTTGCTGCTGGATGAGCCCTTGGCGTCGCTCGATGCGGCGCGGCGCGAGGAGGTTCTGCCGTATCTTGAGAAATTGCGGGATCAGTCGACCATCCCCATGGTCTATGTCACCCACAACTTCGACGAAGTGCTGCGCCTCGCGACCTGCATCGTACTGATGGAATCGGGCAGGACCGTGGCTCAAGGCGGGGTCGGCGAGATGAGCGTGCATCCGAGTCTGCGCGCCATCATCGGCGCCGATGCGGTCGGCGCCATCGTCGAGGGCACGGTACTCGATGCGGATGCGGGCAGCGGACTCAGCCGGGTGCGGGTTGGCGGCGGAGAGCTCCGCGTGCGCCTCGAGAAAGGCGCCGCGGGCGCGAAGCTGCGCGTGCAATTGCTGGCGCGGGATCTCATCGTCGCGACGCAGCCGCCCCGTTACCTCAGCGTGCGCAACAGCCTGGCCGGAATCATCACCGCCGTGACCGGCGACGATGCGGAGTCGGACTTGATCGAGATCGACATCGGCGGGCCCGTGATCATCGCGCGCATCACCCAGGCGGCGAGCCGCGAATTGTCGCTGCGGCCAGGCTTGGCGGTGTGGGCGCTGGTGAAAACGGTGTCGCTGCGCCCCCACCCGGGGGGCCTCGACGCTCAGCCCGCGGTATGAGCCTGTCTGACCAACGATGCGCCTACTGCGGCCGCCCCACATCGGCATCTTTCCGCGACCCAGGCTTAGGTGACACGCGTCCCCAGATGCAAGATGGCGACGATATGGTCGTGAGGCTGCAAGCCGACCAGCTGCTTGACCCCCGGATCGTACGCGGCCGCGCCGGTCTTCCACATCACGCCGAACCCCAGGGCATGCGCCGCCAGAAACAAATTTTCCACTGCCGCGCCGACCGCGATCACCTGCTCGATCTCCGGCACCTTGGTGTTGGCGCGGTCGACCGCGCAGCCGACCACGACGATGCTCGGCGAGCGCTTGATTTTCTCGCGCTCCGCCGCGAACTGCTCATCGGTCATCGACGGCAATCTCAGGCGCTTGGCCGCGGCCGCCGCGGCCGCAAAGGGCTCGCGGTCGGCTCCATTGTGCACGCTGAAGCGCCAGGGCTTGAGCCGCCCGTGGTCCGGCGCCCGGGCCGCCGCCTGCAGCAGGCGCTCGAGCTGGTCGGCGCTCGGACCGGGTTCGGTCAGACGTCCGGCGGAGGATCGCGTATCGATGGCTGCAAAAATTTCCATGGGGACTCCGGCATATCGGCTATGATCTCGCGCGGGAGTATACCCATAGAGCCTTCAAAGGAGCCCTCAATGAACCGTATGGTTTTTGCGTCGCTGGCAGCCATGGTGAGCGCGGGTGCGATCGCGGCGCCGGTCACTTACGTTCTCGATCCCACGCACACCTTCCCGAGCTTTGCGGCGGATCACATGGGCGGTTTGTCGGTGTGGCGCGGCAAGTTCAACACGACATCGGGCAAAGTCGTTTATGACAAGGCGGCCCCGTCCGGCAGCATCGAGGTCACCGTCGACGTGAGTTCGATCGACTTCGGCATGCCGAAGCTGAACGAGCACGCCAAATCCTCGGAGATTTTCGACGCGGCGAAGTACCCCACGGCGACTTACACCGGCAAATTCACCAAGTTCGACGGCGCCTCGCCCACGGAAGCCCAAGGCACTCTCACGTTGCACGGAGTGACCAAACCGCTGACGCTCACCATCAACTCTTTCCTGTGCAAGCCCAGCCCGATGACCAAGAAGGAAGTGTGCGGCGCGGACGCGTCCGCGACCTTCAATCGGGCCGATTTCGGGGTGAATTTCGGCGAGAAGTACGGATTCAAACAGGAAGTGACCCTGCAGATCCAAGTGGAAGGCAGCCCCGCGGCTTGACCGGCACCCGGCACCCGGCGCGGCCGGGTGTCATTTCAAGCGGGCTTGTAGCGAAACCTCAAGTCGATGAGGTGCGCGAACAGCGCCGCCACCAGCCACGGCGCAATGCGTTGCCAGGGCTCCCCCAACAGTGCCGCGCGCAGCGCAATCATCAACGCGGCGCCTGCGCTCAAGGCGACGATCAGTTCCAGGGCGGGTAGTCCGCGCCGCGTGGTCCGGCGCAGCAGCGTGAGCACGGCCCATTCGGCCAGCATCAACACCAAGATAAAGTCGACGATCCGGCCTGTGGCAAACAGCTCAGCCATGGGTGGCGAGCGGCACGGTCACGCGCACGCCGGCCCCGCCCCGCGGGTCCCCTCGGCCCAGCCACGCGTCGCGAGCGGCATGGTCATGCCCGCGCCAGCCCCAGCAGGTGGGCCATGTCCTTGGCGAAGATTCGCATGTGCGTCAACGGCTTGGCACGCACCAGCTTCTTGTGCATGTACGCCTGCCACGTGAGGCGTTGCACGTCGGGGTCCTTGCAAATGCTGACGAAGCGCTCGCGGCGTTTGTCGGTGGAATACCAGAAGCGCTGCATGATTCCCAGCACCCAAAACACCGTGCCGTGCGCTTTCATGAAATTGCGGCGCGCGGCGCGCAGGGCGCGCGCATCGCCGGTCTTCAGAAATTGCGCCGCCGCCGCGGCCGCAAACCGTCCGCCCGCCATGGCGTAGTAAATGCCCTCCCCCGACGCAGGAGCAACCACACCCGCCGCATCGCCGGCCAGCACGATGTCGCGGCCGTCGTCCCAGCACTTGAGCGGCTTCATGGGAATCGGCGCGCCTTCACGCCGCACGGTCTCGGCGCCATCCAGCAGCGACACTGCCCGCAGATCTCCCACCGCGCGGCGCAGCGAGAATCCCTTGTTGGCGCTGCCCACACCGACGCTCGCGGTCTCGCCGTGCGGGAAGATCCAGGCATAAAAATCGGGCGATAGTTTTCCTTGGTAGTACACGTCGCAGCGCGTCGCGGAGTACTCCCCGCCAGGGTTGCTGGGCACGCGCACGATCTCGTGATACGCGGCGACGTAACGGATCGCGTCGGCCCCCGGGATACATTGCTTGGCGACCGCCGACATGGCGCCGTCCGCCCCGATCACGGCCCGCGCGCGCACCTGCCGTTCCTCGAGCCGCTCGCGAAAATTGACCACGGTAACGCCGTCGGCGTCGCGGGTGATGCGTTCGAAATTTCCCCGCCGTAGCTCCGCGCCGGCGCCGGCTGCCCGTTGCCGCAGCCACTCGTCGAACACCTCACGGTCCACCATGCCGACGAACCCACCGTCGATGGGCATGTCCACGGCTTTTTGCGCGGGCGAGACCATGCGCGCAGAGTTGACGCGCGCCACCAGGAGCGAGTCCGGGATCTCGAATTCCTCGATCAGCTTCGGCGGGATGGCGCCGCCGCATGGTTTGATGCGGCCCGCGCGGTCCAGCAAGCACACCTTGAAGCCCTGCCGGGCCAGATCGGTGGCCGCGGTCGCCCCGGAAGGACCTCCGCCCACCACGACCACATCGAAAGTTTCCATGGCACTCTCCCTACCCTCTACAACTGGATTGTCTGATTCGGCCGGTTCGCCGGATGCATTCGCAACTCGATGGTCTGATCCGGCGGGTTGGCCTGATGCAGACGCGTGTGCGGCCGCGGAGCGGGCGCGGACTTGCGCGGCGAAATTCGCCGCGAGCAGAAAGAGCAGTGCTTCGACGGCGAATACGGCGCCGAAGGCGATCACCGGCGAGCCGAAGAAATGGCGAACCGCGTCAACGATGAACGTTCCGACGACGCCGCCCAGTGCGAAAGCCACGGCCTGCGCTGCCCCCCACAAACCCATTCGTACGCCCGCGCTGCCCGCTGCGCCGTGATGGGCGAGTTCCATCATGGATCCGATCGCGGCCACCGCAAACACGCCGTTCGCCGCGCCCAGCACTGCGACGGAGGCACGCAAAGGCCACGCAGGTCCGACCATGCCCGCGGCGGCAAGACTGACGAGCGCAGCGGCGGATGCGCAGCAACCGCCGATCATCCAAGAGCGCAATGTTCCGCGCCTCCGGCTGCCGCTGCACGCCATCCCGACTACCAGCATGCCGGCGAGCACGGCCGAGTGCCACAGTCCGGACAATTGCGCGGACTCGCCGATCGAGTAGCCGAAGATCAGGCCGGCGAACGGCTCGAGCAGCAATTCCTCTGCGCTGTAGGCAAGCATCGATACGAACACGAACAACGTGAAGCCGCGCGCCTGCGGCTCCGACCAGACTCGCCGCAGCGCAAGTTTGAACGATGTCCCCTGCTGCGCGGACGCCCGGTGCAGCGACGCCGCGCCACCGCCGCCGGCACCGCCGTCAGTGCCGGCGCGACTGCCGGCGCCGCCGCCGGAGCCTTCCACCTTCCACACCGCCAGGAGCGCTACAGCTAAAGCGCTTGCCGCCGCAATGGCGGTGACATTCAGCAGGCGCTGCGGTGTGAAGGGATCCAAGAAGTGACCGACCACGGTCGAGGTGACCGCAAAACCCAGGATCATGAGTATCCACATGAGCGTGGCGGCGGCCGCCCGCCTCTTGTCGTCGACGCGCTGCGCCATCAAAGCCAGGAGGGAGGTGCCGGCAGCGCCCACGCCCAGGCCGACCATGACGTACGCCAACACCGCGAGCAGCAGGGCCGGGAACAAACCCTGCGCAAGGCGCACCGTGGCAAATGCGCAGAGCACGCCGCCGAGGGCGAGCAATGCCATTCCTCCCACGATCCACGGCGTGCGCCGGCCTCCGATATCCGAACCATGTCCGAAACGCGGCCGGATGAACTGCACCGCATAATGCAACGCGACCAGCATGCCGGGCAGCAGCGCCGGAAGCGCGTATTCCACCACCATCACGCGGTTCAACGTCGAGGCGACGAGAACCACCACCGAGCCGAGCGCCGCCTGCACCAAGCCCAGACGAATGATGCCTGGCCAGCTGAGGGCAGGCGCAGCGCGATCCATCAAGGCACCGCCGGCGCCGGGCGTGGCGCTTTTCCCCGGCGGCGCAGTCTGTTCAATGAAGGCACCGCTGGAGCCGGCCGTGGCGCTTTTCCCTGGCGGCGCAGACTGGTCCGTGATGGCGCTGCCGGCGCCGGCCGCTGCGCCGCTCACGATGCGAGTCCCTGCAAGGCAAATCCGGCGATCAACATGCCGAGCACATAGAGGGTCACGCCGGTACCGTTGTACCAAGGCGCGAGCGCGCGCGGATCCTTGAGCAGCCGCGGCATGGCAAGCAGCTGAAAAACCAGAATCGCGCCGATGAACACGGCATGCGTGGCGCGGCCCCAGTCGATCAGCAACGCCACCACCACCGCCTGCGGCAGCGCCATCACCAGGCACGCCACTTGACCGGCGCGAGCGGGTCCGAGCTGCACCGGCAGCGAGCGCACCGCGGAACGTCGGTCGCCTTCGATCGACTTGAAATCGTTGAGAGTCATGATGCCGTGCGCCCCGAGGCTGTACAGCGCCGCAACGATCAAGATCTTGGGGGCGGGAGTCGCTCCGCCCGACATCACCGCGGCCCCGGTCACCCAGGCAAAGCCCTCGTAGCACACGGCACAGGCAAGGTTGCCCCACCAGCCGTTCTGCTTGAGCCGGATCGGCGGCGCGCTATACAACCACGCCAGCGCCAAACCCACGACCGACGCGCCGAACACCCAGCTGCCGAGCGCGGCTGCCCAGGCGAGCGACAGCAGCGTCCAGAGAACGGCAACGTAGAGACCCCAGCGCCCGGGCATGCGTCCGGAGGGAATCGGGCGATTGGGTTCGTTGATGGCGTCCACGTGGCGATCGAACCAATCGTTGACCGCCTGACTGGCGGCGCATAGCAGCGGTCCGCACAGCACCACGCCGCCGAGTATCGAGGGCCAGTGCCCGCGCGCCGGTACACCCGAGGACACGGCGCCACAGGCAAAAGCCCACATCGGAGGAAACCAGGTGATCGGCTTCAGCAGTTCGAGGACGGTCGACGGCGCGGGCGAGCGGGCGGGCAGTACGGAATCTATCGGGCGGGACATCACATGACCTTCAGGAGTTCGAGGGCCGCCGAGGCGCGGGCAGCTCGCCAGGCACTACGGAAGATCGGACGGGACATCACATCACCTTCAAAGACTGAAAAAAAAATTTCGTCATGCGGCTGTTTTGCATGATCGAAAACTATTGGAAATCCAGCTGTTCGCTTTCGGTCGATGCAAGGTCGCCAAGACCGTAGCGGCGCAGCTTGGCGTACAGGCTTTGGCGGCTCAACCCAAGAATTTCGGCGGCTGAGGCGCGATTGTCGCCGGTCAGTTCCAGCGCCGCCTCGATGCAGAGCTTCTCGATCATGTCGGTGGACTCGCGCACCAGGTCCTTGAGCGGCACCCGACCGACCAGCTCGGTGAGCTGAGCCACCGAACGCGGCTTGTCGCGGCTCACCTGCCGATCGAACGTCACGCGTTGCCCGACATCGCGGATGGTGAAGCCGAAGCAGGGCTCCTCCCCGTCGACCGATACCGCGCAAATCTCCACCTCGCTGTTCGAGCCGTATTCGCCGCGCACCTGGGTGGCGAACAGGCGCAGAGACCCATGCTCGCGCAACTGCGCGGTCAGCAGGTTGAAGTCGACTCCGGAGCGGCCCAGCCAGCGCTCCAAGGATTCGTTGCGCGCCTGCTCCTCGGTCGCGAGCTGTACGAGATCGAGGAACGCGCGGTTGGCAAACGAAATCCGGCCGTCGACGCTGGTGACGACGAAACCCTCGGGCGCGCTGGCGACGATCTCCAGCACCTTGGATTGCGGCACGGTGCCCGCCGCGGCGGGATGCATGGCGTGCGGCGAGCTCAAGCGGATCATGAAAAACGAGGCGCGCTCTTCGCGAAACAACGAGGCGGAAATGATGAAATCGCGCGCACCGTCCGCGGAACGAGCCGGCACTTCGCTGGTGCGTCCGGTGGCCGCGACGCCGCCCAGCATGGCGTGCAATGCCTGGGTGCTGGCTGCGTCGAAACCGTCGGGGAACAGCCGCCCGACGAGGCGTTTGTTGCCTTCGCCGAGTATCCGGCCCGCGGCGGGATTCGCCTCCAACACCTTGCGCGCGGCCGCATCGACGATCAGCACCGCCTCCGAGGCGACCTGGAACAGCAAACGATGGCGTGCCTCGGCCTGGCGCAGTTTCAGATATTCACGCTCCATCGACTGCTGGGTGTTGACGAGTTGCTGCTGAAGCGCCGCCATCGGCTGCATGCTGCGGCCGAAAGCCACCACATGCCCTTGCTTGGGTACTTCAACGGCCGCATACATGACCGGCAGGTCCGGACCGCTGCTCGAGCGATGGTTGACCACGCGCCAGCGCGGCTTGCCCTTGGCGCCCGATTCACGCAGCAACGCCTCGATCTTGGGCCGGCTGTCCGCCGTCACGGTATCGGCCCATTGCTTGCCCACCCAGGAGTCGGCCAACTCGACCGCGAGTTCGTCGCTACCGAAGGATACGTCGCGTATCACACCGCGGCGCGTATCGGAAACGACCAGCGCGACATCGGACGCGACCGTGATCAGCCTGCTGGCCGTGTCGCTGTCCAGGTCGTTGAACCACTTCTTTGCACCGCTAAACTGCTTCACGAGACCTCATTCATTCGACGCTATATAACCGACCCCCTAAGCCCCGGCTGTGGTCCACTAGGAACTCACTGCCGCGACTCTGATCCAAAAGCTCACCCTGCCTAGACTGATCCGAAAAACTCACCGAGGTACGAATTTCACCGCGCTACGCGGCACATCTGCTCCGCCCGCTCGACCGCCTCCTGACCATCCGCCGCGGTGGCGTCGGCGCCCACCAGAGCGGCAATCTCGGGCTTCGCCACCAGGATCGGACCACCGACCAGCACGCCCACCGAGCGGTTGCGCGAGGTGCGGCGAATCTTGCCGATGATGTCGGTGACATCGTCCAAGCGGGTTTCACTTCCCACGGATAATCCAACAACTGCAAACCAATTCTGACGTAACACATCAAGTATGTCCGTGTCCGCGGACGGAAACTCGTGCCACACATCCCACCCGGCACGGCACAGAAACTGGGCGACCAGCGCAATCCCGAAGGTATGCTGGTCTCCGGGAATGGGCGCGAGGAGAATGCGCCGATCCACGGTCGGCACCGCCCCGTCGCTGCGGAACTCGGATCCCAGCTCCCTGAGCAGCTGATGCAGGCGGCACAGCCCGACCGTCACCTGCATGAAGTCGCACTCATCCTCCTCCCACATCAACCCCAGCTCGCGCGCCGCGGGCGCCAGCAGCTGCAGACAGATCAGCTCCATTGTGGCTCCCCGGTGGCGGACCGTGTCCACGTACGCCGAGGCGACGCCGGTGTCGTGCGCCAGCAGCAGGCGCACCAGCTCCTTCACGTCCGCTGCGTCGGGCGCCTTGCAATCGACCGTTTTGGCCACTTCCGGCGTCACCGACGCGCGCCGCGCCAATACCAGCCGCGGCACGATCTCACTTTCTATCGTGCGCACCAATCGCACCATCCGCCCATCGCACTCACGCGCCACCTCTTGCTTGCCGCTTTGGGCAACGCCGCTGCCCCAACCGCCTCCGTCAGCTCCCTGCTCCCCGATATCGCCGATGCACATTGGTTTCAACCCTCCAATGAGAACGCGGGTCAACCCCCGCCGGTACCGCCCTTATCCACAGCTCTGGCCCAAGCTCCGTTCAAGCTGTGGCCCAGGTCCCGCTGTTCGCGTACCGGCTCGCCCGGACCATCGCAAACTTCATCCCCAGTTGTCAAGTTCCCTTTACGTATAGTTTAGTTGACAGATGGGATGTAACAGGACTAGGGTTCAATTCATGCCGCTATACACACCCGAGCAACGATTGCGACGTGACGCCTCCCCGTGGACGTTGGTCCAAGGGGTGCTGGCACCCATCCAATTCTTGGTATTCATCGTCAGTGCAGCGCTCGTGCTGCGGTTCCTGCTGACCGGAGAGGGGTTGGGGGCAGCGACCATATCGGTTGTCATTAAGACCTTTGTTCTCTACACGATCATGGTTACCGGCGCCATTTGGGAGCGTGCGGTGTTCGGCCGCTACTTGTTTGCCCAGCCCTTCTTCTGGGAAGACTTCGTCAGTATGTTCGTGCTCGCCTTGCACACCGCGTACTTGGCCGCGTTGCTACTCGGCACGTTGCATGCCCGTTATCAGATGTATCTCGCGCTGCTAGCGTATTCCGCCTATTTGCTTAACGCAACGCAGTTTTTGTTGAAGCTGCGGGCGGCGCGGCTCGAGGGGGCGCGGCTCGAAAGCTCGGGCGGCGGTGCAGCCTCGCGGGGCGCGCCGGCGACCGGAGTCGCGGCATGAGCGGACTCGGCACCTTGAACGGCGCGGCGCCCGGCGCCCTGCGGATTTCCGCGGAGCGCGGCCAGCGCGAGGTGTTCTGCGGTCTGACCGGAATCATCTGGTTGCACCGGAAGATTCAAGATGCATTCTTCTTGGTGGTGGGCTCGCGAACCTGCGCTCATCTGATCCAATCCGCGGCCGGGGTGATGATTTTTGCGGAACCGCGCTTCGCGACCGCCATCATCGACGAACGCGATCTGGCGGGCCTGGCGGACGCCAATGAGGAACTCGATCGCGTCGTGACGCAGCTGCTGGCGCGTCGTCCCGACATCAAACTGCTGTTTCTGGTCGGTTCCTGCCCGTCCGAAGTGATCAAGCTCGACCTGTCGCGCGCCGCGTTGCGCCTCTCCGGGCGATTTTCCCCGGGGGTTCGCGTGCTGAATTACTCCGGCAGCGGAATCGAAACCACCTTCACCCAGGGCGAGGACGCCTGCCTCGCGTCGCTGGTGCCGAGCTTGCCGGCGCGGCCGCCGCGGGAGGCTGCCAACCTGTTGATCGTCGGCGCCCTGGCGGACGTCGTGGAAGACCAAATGCGCCGCCTGTTCGAGGACATGGGGATTGCGGACGTAGAGTTCTATCCGCCGCGCCGCTCGACGGACCTGCCGACGGTGGGACCGGATACCCGTTTCCTGCTCGCGCAACCGTTCCTCGCCGATACCGCGCGCGCGCTCGAGGAGCGCGGTGCGACCTTCGTTCCGGCGCCTTTTCCGCTCGGCGCCGAAGGCACGTTGGCCTGGCTGCGGGCCGCGGCAGCGCATTGGAACATCGACGAAGCGGCGTTTCGCCGCGCGACCCAGCCCGCCTACGAGCGCGCGCAGCGGGCACTGTCGCCGTACCGCGATCGGCTCGCCGGCAAACGGGTGTTCTTCTTCCCCGACTCGCAACTCGAGGTGCCTCTGGCGCGATTCCTGGCGAATGAAATGCGCATGGAACTGATTGAAATCGGCACGCCGTATCTGCACCGCAGCCACCTCGCGGCCGACCTGGCGCTGCTGCCGCCGGGGGTCTCGCTGGTCGAAGGACAGCATGTCGAGAACCAGCTGGATCGCTGCTACGCGGCGAAACCCGATCTCGTGGTCTGCGGTCTGGGATTGGCCAACCCGCTGGAAGCGGCCGGGCTCACCACCAAGTGGTCCATCGAGCTCGTGTTCACACCCATTCAGTGCTTCAACCAGGCCGCCGATCTGGCGGAACTCTTCTCCCGGCCGCTGCTGCGGCGCGCGCGGTTGGTGGCCTGATGCAACTCACCGTGTGGACATACGAGGGACCGCCGCACGTCGGCGCCATGCGGATCGCGACCGCCATGCGCGGCGTGCACTACGTACTGCACGCGCCGCAGGGCGATACCTATGCGGATCTCTTGTTCACCATGATCGAGCGTCTGCCGCGCAGGCCGCCGGTGACCTATACGACCTTTCAAGCGCGGGATTTGGGCGGCGATACCGCGGGATTGTTCCAGCGTTCCGTGAGCGAGGCGTACGAGCGCTTTCAGCCGCAGGCCATGCTGGTGGGCGCCTCGTGCACCGCCGAGCTGATCCAGGACGACCCGGGCGGCCTGGCGCGGGCGCTGCGTCTGCCGATCCCGGTGGTGACCCTGGAATTGCCTTCCTACCAGAAGAAAGAGAACTGGGGGGCCGCGGAAACCTTCTATCAACTGGTGCGCGCGATGTGCGCGCACGACGCACCGGCGCCGGGTTTCAAGCGGCCGGCGCGCGAACCCGGCGTCCGGGCGAGCTGCAACATTCTAGGGGCCACGGCCTTGGGCTTCCGCCACCGCGACGATCTGATCGAGATCAAACAGATTCTCGAGCGGCTGCAGGTCGACATCAATGTCGTGGCGCCGCTCGGCGCCACGCCCGCGGACCTCGCGCGCTTGGGCGAAGCCGACTTCAATATCGTGCCGTATCCCGAGACCGGCGGCGTGGCGGCGCAATGGCTGGCGCGCACCTTCGATCAGCCGACCGTCAAGAGCATTCCGATCGGCGTGCGCGGGACGCAGGAATTCATCGCGGAAGTCGCCGCCTTGGCGGGCGTCGACCCCGCGGCGGCGGCCGAGTCCGGCGCCGCGCGTTCGAGCTGGTATTCGCGCTCGGTGGACTCCACGTATCTGACCGGCAAGCGGGTGTTTATTTTTGGCGACGCCACGCATGCCTTGGCCGCCGCGCGCATTGCCGCCGGTGAATTGGGATTCACCGTGATCGGATTGGGGACCTACAGCCGCGAATTTGCGCGCGACGTCCGCGAAGCCGCCACACAGTTGGGGATCGAAGCGCTGATCACGGACGACTATTTGCAAGTGGAAGCGCGGGTGGCCGAATTGCAGCCTGAACTCGTGCTCGGAACCCAGATGGAACGCCACATCGCCAAGCGCCTTGGCATTCCCTGCGCGGTGATATCGGCGCCGGTGCACGTGCAGGACTTTCCCGCGCGCTACTCGCCGCAGATGGGTTTCGAAGGTGCCAATGTGATTTTCGACACCTGGGTGCATCCGTTGATGATGGGCCTGGAAGAGCACCTGCTGACGATGTTCCGCGGCGATTTCGAGTTTCACGATGCGGCGCCCGCCTCGCACTTGGGGCACGGCACCGCCATCCCGCAACCGGCCGCGACGCCGCAACCGGCTGCCTCACCCGCTGCGGCACTCGCCGCGCTGTGGGCGCCCGAGGCCGAGAAGGAACTCGGCAAGATACCTTTCTTCGTGCGCGGCAAGGCGCGCCGCAATACCGAGCGCTTCGCCGCCGAGCGCGCTCTTGAATTGATCACCGTGGAGACGCTTTACGATGCCAAAGCGCATTTCAGCCGCTGAATCCATACCGCTGCGATTCGTCATGGTGACGATGGACAGCCATTTGTCGAGCGCCGTGGCGCGCGCGGCGAAGCGCCTGGCGAGGGAAATGCCCGGCCTGTCGCTCACGATCCATGCCGCGGACGAATGGGGCAGCGACCCGGGCGCGCTCGAGCGCTGCTGCGACGCGATTGCGGGCGCGGACATCGTGGTCGCGACCATGCTGTTCATGGAGGATCACTTCAAGCCCTTGCTGGCCGCGCTGCAGGCGCGGCGTGAGCACTGCGACGCCATGGTGTGTGCCATGAGCGCGGCCGAGGTGGTGAGGCTCACCCGCATGGGGCGCTTCAGCATGGACGGCAAGCAAAGCGGCCCGTTGAGTCTGCTGAAGCGGCTGCGCGGCGGGAAGAAGAAGGACAATCGGACGGCCGGCGCCGATCAAATGAAAATGCTGCGCCGGATTCCGCAGTTCCTGCGCTTCATTCCCGGCGCCGCGCAGGACGTGCGTGCCTACTTTCTGACGCTGCAATACTGGCTGGCGGGCTCCGAAGACAATCTGGTGAACATGGTGCGTTTCCTGGTGCGCCGTTTTGCCGCCGGGGCGCGCGCCGGACTGCAATCCACCGAGAAAGTGCCCGCCCCGATCGACTATCCGGAGGTGGGGGTGTATCACCCGAGCCTGCCCGCGCGCTTCAGCGACGATCCCCGGGATCTTCCCGGACGCGGCGAGAAAGGCACGGTGGGCTTGCTGCTGCTGCGCTCGTACTTGCTGGCCGGAAACTGCGGACACTACGACGGCGTGATTGCCGCGCTCGAAGCGCGCGGCTTGCGCGTCATACCGGCATTCGCGTCGGGCCTGGACTCACGGCCGGCCATCGACAAGTTCTTCGCCGACGCGGGCGTCGCGCGCATCGATGCGCTGGTATCGCTCACCGGGTTCTCGCTGGTCGGCGGTCCCGCCTACAACGATTCGAAGGCGGCCGAAGAGATCCTGGCGCAGCTCGACGTGGCGTATGTCGCCGCGCATCCGGTCGAGTTTCAGACCGTGGAGCAATGGGCCGGATCGGAGCGCGGCCTGCTGCCGGTCGAATCCACCATCATGGTCGCCATCCCCGAACTCGACGGCGCCACGGGTCCCATGGTGTACGGCGGCCGATCGCAGCAGGCGGGATCCGAGCACGACATGATCGCCCATCCGGAGCGCTCCGCGATGCTCTCCGCGCGCGTCGCCAAGCTGGTCGCGCTGCGGCGGGCGCAGCGCGCCGAGCGGCGGCTCGGAATCGTCCTGTTCAATTTCCCGCCGAATGCCGGCAACACCGGAACCGCGGCCTTCCTGTCGGTGTTCGAGTCCCTGCACCGCACGCTGGCCGGCCTCAAGCGCGCCGGGTACCGCGTCGATGTGCCGCCGAGCGTCGATGAGCTGCGCGAGAAGATCATCAACGGCAACGCCGGCCACTGCGGCGCGATCGCCAACGTGCACAAGCGCATCGCGGCGAGCGAGCACGTGCGCCGCGAGCGCTACCTGAAGGAGATCGAGGCTCAGTGGGGCCCGGCTCCGGGAAAGCAGCAGAGCGACGGTTCGTCGCTGTTCGTGCTCGGCGAGCGTTTCGGCAACGTGTTCGTGGGCATACAGCCGGCCTTCGGTTTCGAGGGCGATCCGATGCGGCTGCTGTTCGAGAAGGGGTTCGCGCCGACCCACGCATTCTCCGCCTTCTATCGCTTCCTGCGCGAGGATTTCGCGGCGCATGCGCTGCTGCATTTCGGCACCCACGGTGCGCTCGAATTCATGCCGGGGAAACAATCCGGCATGAGCGCGGAGTGCTGGCCGGATCGCCTCATCGGCGACATGCCGAATTTTTATCTGTATGCCTCGAACAATCCATCCGAGGGTACGATCGCCAAGCGCCGCATCGGCGCGACGCTCATCAGTTATCTGACGCCACCGGTGGCTCATGCGGGCCTGTACCGCGGGCTGCTCGACTTGAAGAGTTCCATCGAGGGCTGGCGCACGTCGCGCTCCGACGACCCGAACCGCGGCTCGTTGCTGGCGATGATCGAGGCGCAGGCCGCGGAGTTGAATTTGTCCAAGCGTGGCCCTGTGAAGGCCGCCGCCATGGCCGGCCCCGCCCGGAGCCTCGAAGTGGCCGGTGCCGACCGGAACCTCGACGCGTCGGGCCCTGCCCGGAATGCCGACTTGACCGGCGCCGCCCGCGACGCCGACCTGCGCGTCGGGGAATTGGCGGCGAAGATCCTGGAACTCGAGTACACGCTGATTCCGCACGGCTTGCACGTGGTGGGACGCTCATCGACGGCGCCGGAGCGCGTCGATTTTCTGATCGCGATGGCAGAGGCTTCCGGCAGCGGCGCGCTGGCGGCCGATGCCGCGGCGTGCCGGACCGCGATGCAGGCATTGGTCGGCGGCCGTTCGCCCGAGCAGGCGCTCGAGGACGGCGGGTTCGCGCCCTTGGAAGCGGATATCGCGGTGCTGCGCGATCTGCAATCGGCCGATCGCATGCTCGCGAACAACGGCGAGATCGACGCGATGGTGCACGCACTCGACGGCGGCTTCCTGCGGCCCGCGACCGGCGGCGACGTGGTGCGCACGCCCGCGGTGCTGCCGACCGGACGCAATTTGCACGGCTTCGATCCGTTCCGCATCCCGAGCGCGTTCGCGATGCTGCAGGGCGCGGGGCAAGCCAGGCAGTTGCTGGAGCGCCATCTGGCCGAGGGCAATCCGCTGCCGGAATCCGTGGCTCTGGTGCTGTGGGGCACCGACAACCTCAAAACCGAGGGCGGCCCTATCGGACAGGCACTGGCGCTGATGGGCGCGCGCCCACGATTCGATGCCTACGGCCGGATCGCCGGCGCGACCCTGGTGCCGCTCGCCGAGCTCGGCCGGCCGCGCATCGACGTGCTGATCACGCTGTCGGGAATTTTCAGGGATCTGCTGCCGCTGCAGATCAAGTTGCTGGCCGAGAGTGCCTACCTCGCGGCCTGCGCCGACGAGCCTGTGGAGCAGAACTTCGTGCGCAAGCATGCCCTCGAGTATCAGCGAGAACACGGCTGCGACCTGGAGACGGCGGCGCTGCGGGTCTATGGCAACGCCGACAGCACCTACGGGTCGAACGTCAACCACCTGGTCGAGAATGGCCGCTGGAATGACGAGGATGAACTCGCGGAGACCTATACCCGCCGCAAGAGCTTCGCCTATGGCCGCGCCGGCCGGCCGGTGCAGCACACGAAATTGCTGAGCAGCGTGCTCAAGGATGTCGCGCTCACGTATCAGAATCTCGATTCGGTGGAACTCGGCGTCACCACCGTGGACACGTACTTCGATACGCTCGGCGGCATCAACAGCGCGGTGCGCCGCGCCAAGGGCGGCACCCCGACTCCGGTGTACATCGCGGATCACACCAGCGGCGCGGGCACGGTGCGCACGCTGGCGGAACAGGTGGGCCTCGAAACCCGCACCCGGACCCTGAATCCAAAGTGGTACGAGGGCATGCTCGAGCATGGCTACGAAGGCGTGCGCCAGATCGAGGTGCACGTGACCAACACCATGGGGTGGTCCGCGACCACCGGCGAAGTGCAGCCGTGGGTGTATCAGCAGATCACACAGACATTCATCCTGGATCCGGAGATGCGCGCGCGCCTCGCCAAGCTCAATCCGACGGCGTCGACCAAGGTGGCCAACCGCCTGCTCGAGGCGTCGGAGCGCAAATACTGGCAACCGGACGAAAAAATGCTTGCGGCGCTGCGCGCCGCCGGCGAGGAATTGGAAGATCGACTCGAAGGCATCTACGAAGGGGTTGCTGCATGAACATCGCCACCGTCCCGGTATCGGCTCTCAAGGCTCGGCCGGTTCGACCACTCGACGGCGACGGCAGCGTCCAGGTGCCGCTCGACCCGAATTTGAAAATCGGCAACGCCAAGGTGTTCGCTGTGTACGGCAAGGGCGGCATCGGCAAGAGCACCACGTCCTCGAACCTCTCGGTGGCGTTCTCCAAGCTCGGCAAGCGGGTGCTGCAGATCGGCTGCGACCCCAAGCACGACTCGACGTTCACCCTGACCAAGCGCCTGGTCCCGACCGTGATCGACGTGCTGGAATCGGTGAATTTCCATTCCGAGGAGCTGCGCATCGATGACTTCGTGTACACCGGCTACAACGGCGTGATGTGCGTCGAGGCGGGCGGGCCTCCCGCGGGCACCGGCTGCGGCGGCTACGTGGTCGGCCAGACCGTCAAGCTGCTCAAGGAACATCACCTGCTGGAAGACACCGACGTGGTGATCTTCGATGTGCTCGGCGACGTGGTGTGCGGGGGCTTTGCGGCGCCGCTGCAGCACGCCGACCGCGCGCTCATCGTCACGGCCAACGATTTCGATTCGATTTTCGCGATGAACCGCATCGTGGCCGCCATCCAGGCGAAGTCCAAGAACTATGCGGTGCGGCTCGGCGGTGTGATCGCGAACCGCAGCGCCGCCACCGACCAGATCGACAGATTCAACAATAAGGTCGGCCTGAAGACCATGGCGCGGTTCCCGGACCTGGACGTGGTACGCCGTAGCCGGCTCAAGAAGGCGACGCTGTTCGAGATGGAACCGTCCGCCGAGCTCGAGGCCATGCAGGCGGAATACATGCGCCTGGCGCAAGTCTTGTGGGACGGAACCGATCCTCTGGTTGCCGAATCGATGAAGGATCGCGACATATTCGATCTGCTGGGGTTCGACTGATGACTTCCGTGAGCTACCAACAGCGGCGCGGCGAACTGCAGACCTACTTCGACCGGACGGCGGTCGATGCCTGGGCGCGCCTCACCTCGACGGCGCCGGTGAGCCGGATTCGCGCCACGGTGCGCGCCGGCCGCGACGCCATGCGCGACACGCTGCTCGGCATGCTGCCGGAGGATCTCGGCGGCCGCCGCTTACTCGATGCCGGCTGCGGCACCGGCGCGCTCAGCGTCGCCGCGGCGCAGCGCAGTGCGCGGGTGGTTGCCGTCGACATCTCGCCGACCTTGATCGGCCTGGCGCGCGAGCGGCTCCCCGCCCAGCTCGGTGAGGGCGGCATCGACTTTCGCGTCGGCGACATGTTCGACACCGGCCTCGGCCGCTTCGACCACGTGGTGGCGATGGATTCGCTGATTCACTATCGGCCGCGCGACGTGGTGCGCGTGCTCGCGGGCTTCGCCGCCCGCACCGAACGGTCGATCGTCTTTACCTTCGCGCCGAAAACCCCGGCGCTGACGCTGATGTGGATCGTGGGGCGGCTGTTTCCACGCCGCGACCGTGCGCCGGCGATCGTGCCGCTGTCCGAGGCCTCGCTGCGCCGGGCATTTGCACAAGAACCCGGGTTGCGGCACTGGCGCGTCGGGCGCACGCAGCGGATCAGCAGCCTGTTCTACAAATCGCAAGCGATGGAGCTCGTGAAATCATGAAATTGGCAGGCGGCAAACTGGCGCGCAAATGGATGAAACTGGGTACGGAATTTCTGCCGTTCGCCGAGGCGGCGAGCGCCGAGCTGCCGCTGGCGCGGCTGTTCCGCTTGTCGCTGTTCCAGGTGTCGGTAGGCATGGCCATGGTGCTGCTGATCGGCACCTTGAACCGCGTGCTGATCGTGGAACTCAGCGTGCCCGCGTGGCTGGTGTCGTTGATGGTGGGTTTGCCGCTGGTGTTCGCGCCGTTCCGCGCCTTCATCGGATTTCGCTCCGACAATCATCGCTCAGCCTTAGGGTGGCGCCGCGTTCCCTACATCTGGATGGGAACCCTGCTGCAGTTCGGCGGCCTCGCCATCATGCCGTTTGCGCTCCTGATCCTGTCGGGCGACACGCACGGGCCGATCTGGATCGGCCAGCTCGCCTCGGCGTTCGCGTTCCTGCTGGTCGGCGCCGGCCTGCAAACCACCCAGACGGCCGGTCTCGCGCTCGCCACCGATCTCGCCCCCGCGGAAGTGCGGCCGAGCGTGATCGCCTTGATGTACGTGATGCTGTTGGTGGGCATGGTTGCGGCCGGGGTGATCTTCGGCAGGCTGCTGGCCAATTTCAGCGAGATCCGCCTGATTCAAGTGATCCAGGGCGCGGCGATGGTCACCATGGCGCTCAATATCACCGCGCTCTGGAAACAGGAGGCGCGCAACTCGGCGCGCGTCGCGGTCGAGCCGTCGAGCGCGAAATTCTCCAACTCCTGGCGCGAGTTCACCAAGCACTCCCGTGCGATCCGCTTTCTGGTGACGGTGGGTTTGGGGACTGCGGCGTTCAACATGCAGGACATCGTGCTCGAGCCCTACGGCGGGGAGATTCTGCATCTTCCGGTCGCCGCCACCACCACCTTGACCGCCATGCTGGCGGGCGGCATGTTGGCGGCGTTCTCGCTGGCCGGCCGCTTCTTGGTCCATGGCGCCGATCCGTATCGGATGGCCGCCTATGGTGTCCTGGTCGGACTCGTGGCTTTCGCCGCCGTGATCTTCGCGGCCCCGATGGAATCGCCCCTGATGTTCCGCTTGGGCGTCCTCGGAATCGGATTCGGCGGCGGGTTCTTCTGCGTGGGCACGTTGGCGGGTGCGATGGAGCGCGAGCGCCAGGGCGAGAGCGGCCTGGCGTTGGGCGCCTGGGGCGCGGTGCAGGCAACCAGCGCCGGGATTGCGATCGCCTTGGGCGGCGCGGTGCGCGACGGCGTCACCAGCCTCGCGGTGCACGGCTCCCTGGGTCCGGCGCTTACCGGAGCGGCCACCGGCTACGGCGCCGTCTACCAGATTGAAATTATATTGTTGTTCGCCACCCTGGTGGCAATCGGTCCGTTGGTCCGGACGGGACCGAAGCCGGTGCCCGGCGCGTCGACGGACTATGAATTGGCTTTGAAGTGAGTACCATCAATCTTTGAAGGGGATTGCGATGAATACGGGTTCCATTACTGATTATATCGACGTGGCTCAGATCGCCTTGTACGTGTTTTGGATATTCTTCGCAGGGTTGATCATTTACCTGCGCAGGGAAGACAAACGCGAAGGTTACCCATTGGAATCGGAGCGCTCGAGCGGCCGCGTGACCGTGCAGGGCTGGCCCGCCATTCCGGCGCCCAAGACCTTCACGCTGCATGACGGCACCGTGCGCAAGGCGCCGCGGGCCGAAAAGGATTTGCGGACCATCCTGGCCAAGCCCATGAGCGCGGCGCTCGGCTCTGCTCTACAACCGACCGGCGACCCCATGCTGGATGCGGTCGGTCCCGCGTCATTTGCCGAGCGCTCCAATGTACCGGACCACACCATCGACGGTTCGCCAATGATCGTTCCGCTGCGCGTCGCCCGCGGCTTTTCGGTGTCCGCCAAGGACCCGGATCCGCGCGGCATGAAAGTGTATGGCGCGGATCGCGAGGTCGGCGGCGTGGTGAGCGAACTGTGGGTGGACCGCGCTGAACCGCAAATCCGCTACCTCGAAGTGGACACGGGCGCGCGGCGCGTGCTGCTGCCGATGACCTTCGCCAAGGTCGACGGCGGCCGCCGCCGGGTGAATGTGAAGTCGATCCTGAGCTCGCAATTCGCCTCGGTGCCGAAGCTCGGCAGCCCGGATCAGATCACCCGGCGTGAGGAAGACCAGATCAGCGCGTACTATGCCGGCGGTCATCTCTATGCGACTGCGAGCCGCGCGGAGCCCTTAATATGAGTCACGATGATTTCGAGTTCGAACCGCAGCGGGGTTTGCCCGCGCCACTGCCGGCCGGCGAGCGTCTGCTGTGGCAGGGCAGCCCGGACTGGAAGGCGCTGGCGATGCGCGGCTATCACGTGCGCAAGGTCGCCATTTACTTTGGGCTCATCGTGCTGTGGCGCATCGGGATCGGGATTTACAACTCGCAGACGGCGACGGCGATCGCGCTGTCCTGCGTGTTTCTGCTGGCTTTGGGCGGCGTCGCCATGGGGGTGCTGTCGCTGCTCGCGTACTTTACCGCGCGCTCGACGGTGTACAGCATCACCAGCAAGCGCATCCTGCTGCGGCATGGCGTCGCCGTGACACTGACCATGAACGTCCCGTTCAACGCCATCGAAGGCGCCGACGTGAAACTGTTCAGGGATCGCAGCGGCGACCTCGCGGTCAAGGTGGCCGCCGAGCAGCGCGTCGGCTACCTGATCAACTGGCCGCATCTGCGGCCGGACTACATCACGCGTCCGCAGCCGAGCTTTCGGGCACTGCGCGATGCGAATGCGGCGGCGCAGATCCTGGCGCAGGCGCTGGCGGCCGATGCGGGAGTCGCTCCGTTGAGGGTCGATGCACCGGCACAGTTGCCTGCCGCCGACGCGCCGGCCTCCGGCGGCCTGGGGCCGCGCACCGCCGCCGCCTGAAGGAACCCATGCAAGCCACCGCTCATCAAGATAAGTCATTGCCGCGCGGCGCGCTGATCGGCGCCGGCGTGCTGGTCATCGGCTCGCTGCTGATGGTCGGCGTCGCACGTATCACCGGTTACGGACCGCCCAAACCGCCGGCGAGCAGCGTGGTCGAAAGCGCCGATCTGCGTTTCGAGGACCGAGCCGACGGCGCCGTGCTGATCTACTCGGACGCGAGCCTGGTCGACACCTTGCAGCCTGGTACCAACGGCTTCGTGCGCGGCGTGCTGCGCGGATTGGCGCGCGAGCGGCGCGCCGAGCACATCGGCCCGACGCAGCCGCTCCGGCTGACCCGCTGGGCCGACGGGCGCCTGTCGCTCGACGATCCGTCGACCGGCCGGCATATCGATTTGGAAGTATTCGGCCCCACCAACGCGGGCGCGTTCGCCGACATCTTGATCGCGAGCCGGCCCAAGGACAAGTCATGATCGACGAAGTGATCGGCATCAATTCCGGCTCCGAGGCCACCCGCAAGGCGGAAGCCAACACCTTGTTGAGCCCGCGTTTCTACAAGACCGATTATGCGGCTCTCGAGCGATTCGACGCGGCTCCGGTGCGCCGCGAGTGGGATCAGATGATGGCCGAGTTCAAGCGCGACGTTAACCGCGATCACTTCGAACGCAATGCGCAGTTCGATGCGGAGGTCGCGAAGCTGCCCGCCGACCTGCACCAGGAGTTTCTGGATTTCTTGATCAGCTCGGTGACCGCCGAGTTCTCCGGCTGCGTGCTGTACAGCGAGATCAAACGGCAAGTCGCGAATCCGGACATGAAGGAGCTCATGGGCTACATGGCGCGCGACGAGGCGCGGCATGCCGGATTCATCAATCAGGCGCTGAAGGATTTCGGGGTCGGGGTGGATTTGGGGTTCTTGAGGCGCGACAAGAAGTACACGCATTTTCGTCCGAAGTTCATCTACTACGCCACCTATCTGTCGGAGAAGATCGGCTACGCCCGCTACATCACGATTTATCGGCACCTGGAGCGGCATCCGGAGAAGCGCTTCCACCCGATATTCCGCTGGTTCGAGCGCTGGTGCAACGACGAATTCCGCCATGGGGAGGCGTTCGCCCTGATCATGCGGGCCAATCCGCAGCTGCTGCGCGGCCACAACCGGCTGTGGATCCGCTTCTTTTTGCTGGCGGTATTTGCCACCATGTACGTGCGCGATCATGATCGCCCGCTGATGCATGCCGCCTTCGACATCGATCCCACGGAG
>Ga0116229_10000624_pt1 | contig 49212 bp, 29 predicted proteins | sample S1TSphgellanicum_3_FD_87313 | JGI IMG/M metagenome (GOLD analysis project Ga0116229, IMG submission 87313) | Host-associated microbial communities from peat moss isolated from Minnesota, USA - S1T2_Fc - Sphagnum magellanicum MG | ecosystem: Host-associated > Plants > Peat moss > Unclassified... | reverse complement strand
GTGCTAACAAAGGTGCTCATTGAAGAGAGAAAGTAGAGAATGAAGCCAGAGGTTGCAAAAATTGAGATGGACAGGCCAAATAACAAAGCAAGGGCAGATCAGGGTTAGAGAGAAAATGAGATGTAGTAGATTAGAGGTACAGATCTCTGTTTACAATTTTCCAAGGTTTAGGGTTGTTGATGGAGAGAGTGATAATGAAGGTGCACATTGAAGAGGGAAAGTAAAGACTGAAACCGGAGGTTGCAAATACTGTGATGGACAGACCAAATAACAAAGCAAGGGCAGATTAGGGTTAGAAAGAAAAATGAGATGTAGTAGATTAGAGTAGAGATCTCTGCTTACAATTTTCCAAGGTTTAGGGTTGTTGATGCAGAGAGTGAAGAGATGAAGGCAGCAGCAGCTGTGAATAAAGTTGAGCACTAAATGTCATCCTCCACTGAGCACAGCAGGCTTCTGTAACAACCCCAAATCCTTAGAGGAGCAACAGCCTTTGCACTGAGCTTGTTCTCTCCAAATGGCATTTTCTGGCACATTCTCCATATCCTGTTAGTCTCTTTATATAAATGGCAGAACACATGTAAGAAGAAGAAGGCTGCAGTGGGATTGACTAAGGATTGCTTGCTTCTTCTTCCTCCTGACTCTTCACTTCCCAGATGATTATCTGGGTATTATCCCTACCGAATCCACAGTATTACTACAGCTGCAGATGGAATCCTTGTAGTAGTTGAGAACCTGTGGGGCCCCCAGCTTATTGGATAGTGTTCAAATCCAAAGACTAAACTATGTGCTTCGCTCTCACATAGCCAAGGATTGCTCAGATCACAAAATCAGAGCAAGTTGGAATTCCTTCTGTTTGTTATATCCCTTCTGGTCACATCATCAAGCACTTCCGCTGCTTGATTATTCCAAGTCCTTCCTCCTCTCGCTCTGTACCTTGATGGAGACTAGTGTTTTGTATGCCCTAAACATATGTGGATTCAGCATTTCCGCTGCTTGACTCTTCCAAGTCCTTCCTCCTCTCGCTCTATACATTGATGGAGATTAGGGTTTTGTATGCCCTAAATGTATGTGGATTCAGCACGTCCGCTGCTTGATTCCTCGAAGTCCTTCCTCCTCTAGATCTATACCTTGATGGAGATTAGGGTTTTGTATGCCCTAAATCTATGTGGATTCAGCACGTCCGCTGCTTGATTCTTCGAACTCCTTCCTCCTCTCGCTCCGCACCTTGACGGAGATTAGGGTTTGACATGCCGTAAGGCTATGTGGATTCTCCTCTTTGCTGCGCCTTCATCATCATCATCAGAGTTGTACCTCCAGAATTCACATCAGAACAAAACTAAATCAAAAAAATTTCAAACAAAAATTGAACTCAAACGTTGCGCTCTGATTCCCGACTCATTGCCATCGCGAATCCAAACGGTGTGAAATCCATCCACTCTGCAAACGCTTCAATTGGTCAACTGATTTCCTCTCTCTATCTCTCTCTCCTCTCTGTTTCTCTTCTTCCCTGGGTTTCACTAAATTAGGGTTTTCCCAAACGCCATTATTGCGTGTAATTCTCAATGGCTTCCGTGGACGATTCTGCCATGAATTAAAACACAGAAAATGCGCTCCTCTCCTTGTCGCTCTTTTTTCTCTACTTCCACGGATTCCATTAAATTAGGGTTTCGCAAATGCCATTATGAATGGATGTTGTTAACAGCCTCAAAAGGACGATTCTGCCACGAATTACAAAACGGAAAACGCGCTCCTCTCTCTTGTGTCTGTTTTTATCTCCCTGCCTATCAGTTATTAGGGTTTTCGTAAAGGTCATTATTGGAGTGGACGTTAAGAGCGTTAAAGGACAATTCTGCCATGAATTAAAACACAGAAAATGTGCCCCTCCTCTCTTGTTGCTGTTTTTCTTTGTTTTCCCTGGCTCTCATTATGTTTAGGGTTTTCACAAACGCCATTATTGAGCGAATGTTGTTAAAGAGCGTCAGAGGACGATTCTGCCATGAATTAAAACACAGAAACTGCTGCCCTCCTCTCTTATGGCTGTTTTTCTCTCCCTGGTTATTTTAGTAATTAGGGTTTTTCTCAAACGCCATTATCGAGTAGACATTACAAGCTTCGAAGGACAATTCTGCCATGAATAAAAACACAGCAAATGTGGTCCTCTCTTGTAATGGGCAGTGGATTACTGTTATTATCTATCTATGAAGGAAGGTTGTTTGTTTGTTTGTTTGTTTGTGTTGCTTTGTACTTATGAGATCCACTGAACTGGGATGCTTCAGATCGTGTTCTGGGTGTCCTTCCAAAGCTCTCGATGAGGAGGGGTGCATGGGCTTGGTTCCCATGACTTTTGGGCTTGCAGTGCAAAAGTTCTTGAATATTGAATGATTTCTTCTTCGCTGAAAGTTAAATTAAATTGGAGCTGAAAATTTCAGAGGAATTGGTGGAATGTGCCTTTGGGTGTTGTTGGAAAGATCTTGATGAGCAAGATTTAAACGAATTTATTTGGTAGGATTTGGATTTAGAATGTGGGAGAGATAATTGATTTTTTAAGTGATTTCTGTCGCCGAAAAAATTTAAATAATTTTTTAAAAAACCAGGTTTTTTGGAAGGAAAAATCTATTGAGGACATACATGGTAACACTTGAATGTCTACCATTCAATTCAAGTAGAAGCAATTATTGTGATGTGCCTTTGGTGTTGTTGGAAAGATCTTCACCATTCAAATTTAATGGAATTTATGTTGTGAATTTTGGACTTAGGATGTGGGAAAAATATAGAATTTTTAGTGAATTTTGTCCCTGAAAATTCAAATAATTTTTTAAAAACCAGGTTTTGGAGGGAAAAATCAGTTGAGAATGTGGTAACACTTGAAGGCTTACCATTCAATTCAAGCATGATTTCTTTTAATATTTCGTTGTTCAAAAAAATCAATACAATACATTGCAAAACAATGTTCACATGTTGAGTTTTCCTATTTTGTAATGTTCACACTTGGGCCAACTTTTCTTTTTTAAACTTTTGAAAAATTAGTTTCATGCATTGATGAAAGATGAGAAATCAGATTTTCAATTTAAAAAAAAAAAATTCAGAAAAAAAGAAATTAAAAATTAAAAATGTCAACTTGATTACAATTCTGAAAAGATTGAAAATTCACCAATAATCCAAATTATAAAAGAAACATGATTTGAGATTTAAGCTAAAAGTGTGTAATTCAAATTGAAATTAGAAAGAAAAATTTTAAATTCAGAAATAACAAGTTGATTATAATTTTAAACTGATTGAAAATTTAGTAATAATCCAAAATATTAGAGAAAACTAGATTTTAGATTTAAGCTTTAAAGGTGTGCCATTCAAATTGAAATCACATGACATTCATCACAAATGTCATCAAAACAAAAATTTAGAAGTCATGAATTCTTCCCATCCATTAATTCTTAGTTGATTAACATTTAAATGTTTGGCATTCCAAATAATGCACCTTCAAAATTGCCTTTGCAACAAAACATCAATTATTGTTTTGAGTATAATTCCCTATTGCAAAATAGCCCATAAGAATTAGACGCAGTAAGAAAAAATGAGGAAAAAAATCAAATTCTCTCAACTAGTTCACAGAATTCAAATTGAAATGACATGAAGTTAATCACAAGTCTCATGCATTGATGAAAGATGAGGATTCAAAATTTCAAAAATCAAAAAGAAAAATCAAAAAATAAAATTTTAAAATCCAAAATATCAAATTGAATACAATTTTGAATTGATTGCAAATTCAATAATAATCAAAGTATTAAAAAATATATATATTTCAAAATAAACCAACTTATGACCATGAACTTCACACCTAGGTTTCTATGTACAATGGACTTGTAGTCCCATGTCATTCCCATGGTAGTGAACGATGTTCATTCAAAATGCACATTACATAATGAGAGCTTTTTGATATAGGAGAAGGTTTTCTTTTGGTACCTTCCAGATTTTGAGGGCCCACCCAAGGCTAATAGGCCAAGGGGTGTGGCTTAAAGATTCGGAAGGTATTGAAAGGAAAACCTTCCCCTACATAAAGATTTGGTTGATTTTTTTTTTAATTTAAAAGATTTTTTAAAGCTTTGTTTTAGCTTTTTTCTTCTTCTTTTTATAGAGAAAGCAGATTAAACTTAGAGGGCAAGTTACCATTTTAATTACTACTTTAACCTTTTAATTTTTTACCTTTAATTATTAGCCAAATATGGCTAATAACTAGAATATATGAACTTTTTTATAGAAAATTATGGTGATTTGCCTTTCAATGTTTAATCAAATTTGACAATTAACTATAATGTTTAAAATTATATAAAAATTATGGTTATAAATAGTTTTCACACATAATTTTATTTTTGAATTTTTGTCAAAGACATATATGTTTTTTTTGTATTTATAGTTGTATAATTAATTAATTAATTAATTAAAATATTTAAAAGAAAATAATTTTCAAAAAATATTTAAATGAAAAAATATGGATAAAAAAATTGTACCTTCCGAATTTTGAAAGGTAAAGTCAATTTTTTAATTGTACCTTTCAAAATTCGGAAGGTGAAATAAAAAATATGAAGTAAATAATTATCCTAAAAATACACTAAGAAAAAATCAACCATGTTTTTACAGGTACTCGTTGTAAATAATTGCATTTAAGATGAGAGCTAAGGCTAAAAATATGTGTTAACAAACCTATCAGCCAAATTATTGACATGTGCCTCCAAGTCGCTTGTTGTGTACAAAAACAAAGATTCCATGCTTCACTCTTTATACATGTACCTAAAAAAAAAAAACAAAACAAAAGTGAAACTTGCATAATATAAAACATAATTAAAATTGAATGGATATATTTTTTTGTGGGTTTATTTCTCATTGGTATTAAAGTTTTTGCAAAATCTAGGGCTAAACATAGCCATTGCCATTTCTAAAGAACATGTCTTCTTCATATGACCATTGTGTTCAAACAAGTGAACCATGGTGATGGTATATTCAATAGCCTCATTTGATGGCACAAAGTTATGCAATAGAAAACCAACTATGACACCATCATAAACCAAAATACAATATGTGGCAAGCTCATGGAAATTGTTAAGTGCAATGTTTTGTTCCATAAGTTTTAATTCTTGAAGTGTTTCATACTCAAATCCAATTACATCCTTCACAATTATGGGGATATTAACCCTTTGATCTTGAAAATGTTACAGAATTTAATCATTCTTTAATTGCCCCCAATATATGGTTTTCTTTAATTTCATATTCATATACACATAAAAAAAAAGTCCTTTGAGTTTTTTTCCTTTAACCCTAATTAATTAAAAACTATTTTAAATGAAAAACTAACCAAAGGTTTAAAACCTTAACCTTAAACTAATTTAAATCTTAAATTAACCAAAACTTTAGAACCTTAACCTTAAACTAACTTAAGAGCTTTAAACATTGAGCTTTAATTAATTTTAACTTTTAAATCGTAACCTTAAATTATCATAACCTTTGAACATTGACCTTAAACCAATCAAAACTTATGAATTATAACCCTAAACTCACCTTAAGCCTAAATTGACTAAAACTTTTAAACCTTAACCTTAAACTAACATAAATTTTTTATACCTTAACATGAAACCAACATAAATTTTCAAATCATCACCTTAAATTGACATAACCATTAAACTTTAATCCTAAACCAATCAAAATTTATGAATTATAACTTTAAATTAATTTAAACTTAAAATTAACGGAAGGTCTAAAACCCTAAACTCACCTAAACCTTACGTTGACCAAAAAATTTCAACCCTAACTTTAAACTAACTTAAAACCCTAATTTTAAACTAACATAAACCCTTAAATCATAACACTAAATTGATTTAACCTTTAAAACTTAACCCTAAAGCAATCAAAATTTATGAACTATGACCTTAAATTGACTTAACCTTAATATGATTTAATTCCTTAAACCTTAAGCCTAAATTCATTTGAACCTTTAAACCTTATCCAAATGGATGTAAAACATTAAAACAATTCCAAAAACATATAAAATCAAAACAAAACATATGTTTAAAAATAATGATTCACCAATTTTTTAGTTTCACTTAAACTTGCGAAGTTGTAATGTTTGTTTGTATGACATTTTTTGCTTGTGCTTACCAATCATTTGTCATAGGTGTTGCAATAAAAAAAAAACTTATAAATATCATGTTTGTGCTTTTATAACAAAATAGCTATGAGCAACACACAATGTTAGGAACAACATGGAATGTATTTCCTGCCACCTAAAACATTAGACACCTTGCTAATGTTATAAAGGGCTAGAATGCTAAAAAAGAAATGTTACAATTAAAGGTTTTTTGGTTTTGGTTCACAATGCTCGCAATGATGGTTTGAACTATCCATAATGGTTCATAAATGTGACTTTTTCAATAGGTTTATTTATAGTTCTACACATTATGTAAACATGTGCATTGTGTTCTAATAAAGGTATGATGAGATGTTACTTTAGGTTTCTTGGGGTAGGGGATTGCAACAAAAAATTCATTGAACAGAAAGTAAAACAAAAGCATAGAAGTCATTTGGGCTTTATATAAATGTAGAGTTGCACCCCAAGGATGTGATTTTATGGGTAAAAACATTAAATGATGGAACAATGGACTTGCATTCACAATTGGTGGCAATAGAAATTTCAAGTTGAAAAAGTTAAATTTTGAGTGAAAAAAATAGAAGTTTGTGCAAATGAATTGAAACACAAATTGAAAAATGCTACACCTAAATTTTGCATAACATTAAATATATCAGAAACAAAAGCAGAAACTACAAAACTAAATCTAACAAATGTGCTCAAACAAATGAAATCTATTAATTTATGAGTAATAAAGGTGAAAATGAAAGCCATAATGTTACAAAACAAATTGAAAGTTAATGGTGAAGCAAACAAGTCATGATTCTATGAAAGGAATGGGAAGACACTATTGATGGTGCTAGAGGAAAAAAAATCAAACCCATGCAAAAGTTGATGTGAAAATGAAAATATGCATCACTGGTAGAAGTTAATAAAGAAAACATAAAAATGTCAACAACACATTGCAAGAATTGTATAACAATAATACAATATGAAAGAATTGAATAGAAGGATGTAGATCGAATATTCAATTTGGAAGGTCGATTACATTTTGACATCTTATAAGGAGATCAAATTCAAGTTGAAAATTTTAAAAATTTGTGTAATGATTCACAAAAATAATACATTTTGATCACTTGGGCTAACATGGTCAACATCCTCAAAATATTTTTCAACAAGTTACACAAATCAAAATTAATAATCAAAACATAGATTAAACCTATCACCTTGAACTAGATTAGGAATACTTAACATCTAAATTTAACGGTAGCACATGTGTTATGTGCCAAAGCCTTTTTGAACCATAAGAGGAATGAGTGGTAGAGACATAATCTCACATGTACCATGCATTATGTTTCATATCATGGATGGTGCAACACTGATGGTGCATGTATTGCAAAGTGTCATTCCATTTGTGATTGTACATAAAATTTAACTTCAAACATTACATGCTGATGCATTGGAATTATAGTGAAACAAATTGTCGAATAATGAATTTGTGCGTTTAAAGAAACGACCTACTATGGTGCTGGTGACTAAAGATGACACACATGAAAATAAATATAATAACAAATGGGCGGAAGGTGAATGAAAAAATAATAGTCAAAGGTTGTGAGGGGATAAAAATTAATAATTCTACTTTCAATATATAAAAAAAATTTATTATCACTTGATTGTTTTTTGACAAAAAATATTGAATTATTTACTTTGCCATGTTTACATCCCATATGTTAAATTGTTTTATAAAAAATAGCCCAAAAGGTGTCATTCCATAAATCTTTTCAATTTTTCAAAACCTCACACCATTTTACTTTTGGAACTTCCTTTTCCCATCATGAAAAAACCATCATTGCCAATGTAACACATTTTTAATATAGAACAAGTTATTAAAGTTATTTGTAAAGTAATCATATTTTCACCCTATCTTTGGGTCTCTTTTCACCCCCTATCCCTTTTAGTGGTATTCGCAAAGTAAAGACATTTTATTAAATTTCATTATGAAATGTTGAAACCTTTGAATCTCACCTTGTGTATAACCAAACTCAAGGTTTTGGTGTTCTATTTATCTTATTTTATAAACAATTCTACTATATCAACATGTTTGTTATAACTTGTTTGATAACCATTAAAAAAACCAACAGCAACAAGAATGTTATGCCTTCTTTCTTCAATGGTTTAAGGTTAGGCTAAATATAAATAAAAGATTTAAAACAACATGAAAAAAAATGAATATGAAAGATATATTTACATAAGATTTCAAACCCAAAACTTTGATAGTAAAAGTTTAAATGATTTGGACCATATTCATGAAAACAATACATTGTAATGATTCTATTAAGCTCAATTGTTGAGCAATAAACTCAAGTCTTGAACCCAAGAAAAATTAAGCTTGGCCCTTGAGCTTTGGCCTTCATGCAAATTAACTACAACATAAGAACTTAGGAAGGAACTAAAAGTATGTAGCATGAGTGTGGTTGCATGGTTCAAACCACACAAAGCTCTCATTACATTCCATGTTTTTGTTGATGCATCCAAACTAATATGAACACTTTAAATCCCATATGAATTCAAAAATTTCTTTAATGAAATGCACCCTTGTAAATACATTGGAATGTATGCTTATTTTGTCTAAAAGGTAAAACTTTACAAATACCCATTTAATTACCCTAACCAACTAGCAAATATTTCAAAATCACCTTGTTATATATACCTTACTAGGTTAGTATACATTTGAAGGTTCTTTAGTTATCTATGGTTAAGTGCTTTGAGGATGATGTAAAATTAAGGTATATGTAAAAATCATAATGTAACTTATATGCATTCTCCTCTATTGTAGTGCATTCCATTATGATGGATTTATATCACCTATGAAAATTAATTAAAATATACATATATAGCTTCAACACCGTAAGCAAGATTGTCATCTTAGGCTGGGGTGAAACCACATGCACATTGGTACCAATTACTATGTTGAAGACGAATGAATGAAGAAAGTTTTCAGTCATTGTTGCCCAAAAAAATAGCAAGGAGGGGCACACACATCATTACTTCAAAATAGTGGGACCAGACTAAAAACTTTCTTCATTCATTTTCATCATAATAATTGGTACCAATGTGGGTGTAATTTTGCCCTAGCCATCATCTTATACTCTTTCAACCGTCTTTAGACTTCTTTATTGTTATTCAACCAATTCCCATTATACAAATGTGTTCATAAAGTTACCAAAGGGATTAGTCAAAAGCAAATTTGGATTCATTTTGTCTTAAAGGATGTTACCATCTTGGGCTCATGATTACAATGCCAATGTGCCATATTAACAAAAATATTTATATATTTATCTTGCATTTAAATGGCATAAATCCATATGATATGGCAATATTGTTTGTTCCTTACCATATGGATAATTTTGCAAAGCCTATTTATCTTTATGAAGCTGATATCTTTGCTGATATTTTCTTATTACCCTTACCCAGCTGATATATTAGAACCAATATACCTGACCAACACTGGTTTCAAGGTTTTTCTTCGGGTTGTGTAGGTGATGGCTTTAACAGTTGGGACTTTCAACACCTTGAGGGCTGTTCAGGGTAGGTATACTTACAGCAGAGAATCTGAAAGAACGCCTGAGAGCCTTGCACTCCCTTCTCATCAGGTACACCTGACAAAAGCTCCAGACCTGCAGGTTGTGTATTGAATATTGACTCCATGGTGAGGCTTTTCTCTATTTCCTTGCTGCAATGAGTTCAACTGCCATCGCACTTTGTCATTTTATGGAAGACCATGTTCTACCCTGCTGTTGATGGCTGGATCTTCGATTGCTGGTGTTTCTCAAAGCATGTAAGTTGGAAAGTGAAACCGCACTTTTCGCAGCCCTCATCATTTGCAGATTGTCACACCATCTCAGGTCTGCATTGATGAGTCGATTGGAATCACTCATAGCTCCATGTGTGACTGCAACTGATGCTCATCTGCAGCAGTCCTGGCAGTTTAATGACACTGCCCAGCGGAGACTTGCAGATTCATTCAGCGACAACACAATCCCCCAATAATAAAAACCTTAGACAGATACAACTGCAGGTATTAAACTCCCATTTTCAGAAGTATCATCAGTACACAGGTAAGATTACTCATCAGCCCTCAAAGAGACAACTGCAATATCATTCACTTTATAGAGGCAGCAGCAACAGAATACACATGGATTCCCAGTGCTGACTGATTGTGAAAATTACAACTGTGTCAGAAATTAACATAACCTTGATGTATGTTGCCTAGCAGGGTATTTCAGACACAACCAATTCATTATCAGCAAATTGCTATGCTCTATTCTTTCCAATCCAGAATGAGGTTTTAGTTCTGATGGCTAAATGCCTCACAGCAAGGGAGAGAAAGGATCTCAGGTTTCCTCAGATTCATTGAGGAATTACCAAAAACAATAACTCTCAAGAAAGGAGATAGGCTTCGGACAAACTGAGAATTACATAGCCTTCTATAATAAACTCATTTCAACACACTTGCAAAACTGCAATCTGTCTTACTCCCAGACAGAGGTTTTACCATAGACCCAAATATTTCCACCAAATGCCACCAACGCCAAGCCAGATGATAATATTGACCACACTGCAAATAAATCCATAACCCCACCATATGGACAGAGGGACATAATTTGCACCATAGAAGACAGGAGCTGAACCAATTCCATAGTGGGTCAGACCACCCATGAGGTTGGAGAGGAAAGCAAGGACCAAAGCTCCAAATAAAGGCGGTGTCCCAAGGGCAGTTGACACTGACAAAAATGCTGTAAACATGGCGCCTATGTGAGCAGCACCACTGGCAAAGAAGTAATGAGAATAGAAGTATAAAAGTACCAGAATGCCAAAGGAAGCCTGCCATGAGAGCCCCAATCCACCAACGACCTGCACCCATGACCACATGTTTAGGCAGGCAGTTGTTACCACTTATATCGGCTTCCAATAGAAGTGATGGCCCATGGCACAGTATTAAGGTAATCCGTCAGTTAACAATATCATAGACAAACCATTGTGGTGAGTTGTCCAGCCAGAGCAAATCAACACATATCAGAAATTCCAAAAGATCTGTTCAACAAGGCTACAAAATGCATTTCACACAACTGACCCAAACTAAAAAACTAGTCCCAAACTTCCAAACCAGTGCAGTGGAAGAGTACTATCTAAGACAACCAAAACTTGTTTTGACTTACTGTAGACATCACCTCATGGCAATAGCCAATTGCCCTCAATAAACTTTCAGATATTGCATGTTGAAATATAGAACAAATGTCTAGACCTTGTTCATGTTGTGAGTAACAGACTGCACTTCAATAAAAAAATTGCTACAAGATAAATAGCACACCACAGAAGGCTCCACCTCAATCCCCCACGTAAATCCAAAAGATGCAATGACTGTAATCTGATACAGGATACGAGGTCTACTGGCATTTTAAACTTGTTGCAACATAATCATCTTCTGCAAGAGAGCGCAATCTCAAGCAAGGAATTTCCGGATGCTTGTCCATCAAGATGAAGTTTACTTACCTTGACAACAGTCTGGCTGAACCAGGAAATGAGCCCAAATTTATTGAGATAGCCAGCCATGGCAATGAGGGCAGCAAACCATGTGAGAGTATCCCATGCTACTGCCTCACCCAGACACTCTTTCCATGTCACTACTCCTGTTGTCAACAGCACTGACAGGCCCAAAATTGCAGCACTAACTGCATCCACTTTGAGCACTGCTCCAAATATCCATAGCCCCACCTGTGCACAAAACAGGTTTATACGAATATAATCTCTACTCTTTGTGTGCAACCCTACTGATAAGAAATCAGCACATACAATCATCTTTGCTTTCTTGTGATAATCCAAAAGACAGAACAGACAAGAATCTTCAGCTGTTGCTGCACAAGCATAGAGTCAAGAATGAACCGCTTTGTTTCAGATTCCTGTCAAAGTAACAACATGTAGAGCAAGATTGCCAACAAAGGGAAAGAAGAAGTTACAAGAGCAGGCAACAAGAGAGGAGAAAGAAGTTGTGTGTTCAACTTACAGTGACAATAAGTGTGGCACTCATGATCTTCTCATTCTTGGACATAGGGCCCATCTTTGCCAGATTCTCCTGAGCTAACTTGGGAGCATCAGGGCTGCTCTTCACAGTAGGAGGGTAGATCACATACAGAAGCAAAGGAATAACCAAGAGTGACACGAGTCCGGGCACCACAGCTGCCACAGCCCAGTCAGTCCAGCCTATGGTTTGGCCAATTGCTCCTGCAGCTAGGTTGACACTCAAGGGATTGGCCGCCATGGCAGTCAGAAACATGGCAGAAGAAATGACGGAAGTCTGAAAACATGTGAGCATCAACCAGGATCCCAGCTTGCTCTCTGTTCCATCTCCTACGTTACTGCCACAAGCCAGACATAGAGCTTTCACCAAAGGCAAGAAGATACCGCCTGCTCTTGCGGAAACGGACGGGATCGCAGGTGCAAGAAGCGCCTCGCTGAATACCAGACTGTAGCCTAGTCCAAGCGACGTTTTGCCGAACAGCGACACGAACTGATACGCCACGCGATTTCCAAGCCCGGTCTTGATGAAGCCCTTGGCGAAGAAGAAGGCGAGTGCAATAAGCCAGGGAATAGGATCTCCGAAGGCACTAAAAGCAGCTGTGAATGTGAGCGTCTTTGTGAGCACGGCCGCTCCTAATCCCATCAACGCCACAGCTCCCAGAGGCAAAGGCTGCGTGATGATACCTACAATAGTGGCCAAGAAGATAGCTAACAGTTGCCATGCATTCTTCGTCACACCAGTAGGAGCTGGGACAAACCACAGAATAATGCCGACCGCAAGCGATGCGGCCAAGGGTTTCAACGACGCTCCCTGCCACGGCTCCACAGGCTTAGGCAATGGAGCTTGCGGCACGACAGCAGCAGCAGCAGCATCTGCCGAACTTGCCCGAATTGGACCACAAACCAGATGTTGTTGTCGTTGCGGCAACTGAAAATCCACTCCATCTCCTTGCTCTTTCCCTTGTGCTCTATACCGCAATCCTGAAAGCGAAGAAAAACTTCGGAAGCTACTTACAGTAGAGCTAAGGAGAGCTTCCTGCTTCCTCAATGAAGCAGCTGGAGCAACCAAAGATCCGAATATTTTTTTGGAATTAGGCACGGACACTGCCAATCCGTGCAGGCTGTGTAAAACTCCCGCAGACGCCATTGCTGCTGCCGCCGCCATGATCGGAACCTCCCGCGACAGGCTCACTTGCAGCAGCAGGCCTTGCGCGCTCCTTGTAAGGAGCGGCAGGCAAAGCTCACACCACAACCCCCGTAGGTTTAGCTAAAGTGGCGATCATCCAGAGGAAAATTAAGCCAAATTTGGCTACAACCTAAGTCTGAAAATAAAATTGTTTATAAATATCATTTTATATTTTGGCTAACCCTACTTGAACCACGTAAAGGAATCTGGCCATTTTTCTTCTTAATATTTGATGGAAAGAACACTTGATTTTAGCACTTTTAATTTTTAATTGCGCTTTTTGGCTATATCTAGCCAGCAAAAAAAAAGACTACAGCTGTGTAACTTAGTTCTGTATGCAGGTTTCCTATGAGCGTTTTTTCTTTCATTTTTTTAGTGTCAAATTTAACCCAAAACAAAAAAAGAGCCAAATTAGCCGAAATTTACAATAGAAAAAACAAAAAAATTCCAAAGATTTCTCAATTTCTTTGTCGAAAAATAGCTAAATTTCGCCAGAAAAGAAAAACGTTGGTTCCCATGGGGCTCTACCTTGGGGACACTCATAAGGGCCATTTTAGATGGGGGGGTCCAGGGTCCCAATTCCTAAAGACTGTTTCCCACTCATCTGAAACAAATTGAATCCTTGAGTTGGACCTTGCCTAGGACCTGGTTCTTCAAATCATGAGCTCTTCTTTTTACCTATTTTGGGGGGGTTCCAAATCAATTGATTTTCCCTCCCAAATGGTGCCATCTAGGTTTACCTTCAATTTGACACCTTTTGGTCTTGGACCCTTGTTTAAAGGCCATGGATCCAATTTATGGCTCTCATCCAATAGCATTGTTCTATTTCAATCGACCTTGGGACCTTGGACCCTCATCTAAAATGGCCCTTAGACACTTGGTATATTATTTGTAGAAATGTTGAATATTGTAAAATAATTCTAATGATGAAATTTTGAGGAGCTAGTATATGGGTGATTTTGCATAATTTTTCGTAGGCTCATAGAATCTATCATATGATCATCCTTGGACAATTCTAAAGACAACTTATAATCATTTCGTCATTTCCCAACTTAGCTACCTCATTTTTTAATAACTACCTTATTCCTTTCCTTGCTCACTAATAGGAATATGAAAAAAAATCTTATTTCACTTTCAAGCTTAACTATTTTATTCTTTTACTAATAATTATCTCACTTTTTTAAAAAATAATTTCCTCCTTCTTTTACCTTACCCACCATGATTATAATGTTTTAATATAATTTAAATTCAATTAAAAATTGATATGAATAATAACAAGATATTGAAAACCAAATGGGAACATCGTAAGGAAAAAAAAAAAGGTTGAACAACATTGATAATGTGCAACAACACGGAACCCAAGTTTCTTAAAGAACGTGTATTGTATAATTGTGTGAGCAAAAGTGGGTGATGAGAATAGTTAGGAACATAAACTCCCTAGAACCAATGAAAATAGTTAATGTATTATATAAGCATTGCATTTTAATGGGATGTCGAGATATGCATGTGTCAACTGCATGGCAAAACATTCCATGTTTATGCTTACACTATTAATAGTGCTCATAATTGTTACTCAACAAAGTATCCTAAACATGCATTATATAGTTAGGAACATAATCTCCCTAGAACTAATGAAAATAGTTAACGTATTATATAAACATTGCATCTTAATGGAATGTCGAGATATGCATGTGTTGATTGCATGGCACAACATTCCATGTTTATGTTTACACTATTGTTCATAATAGTTACTCAACAAAGTATCCTAAACATGCATTGTATAGTTAAGAACATAAACTTCTTAGAACTAATGACAATAGTTAACATATTATATAAGCATTGCATTTTAATGGAATGTCGAGATATGCATGTGTTGTCGACTCCATGGCACAACATTCCCTATTCATGTTTACACTATTAATAGTGTTCATGATAGTTACTCAACAAAGTATCCTAAGCATGCATTGTATAGATCAAAGAACTTGGCATTTCGTAATAGTGAGAATTTTATTTATAGTCACATGTTTTTTTTTTTTTTTTTTTTTAAATTTTAATTCTTTACATACCAAATTGCTCACAATGTTTCAACCTCAAGAAAACAAATCTTGCCTTTTTTCATTATTAAAATCTAGTAAGGTAGTAGTTAAAACAAATATTTTTATTATTTTGAAACTAAATTATTTTTGTGCAAAAAGACTACTAGTTGATTATAATGTTTTTAGTGAAACTATGTTTGGTCATTTCAAATAATGACATGTTTCATTAGATAATTTAGTTATTTTTTAAATGAAAATTTTGACGACTTAAAATAAATGATGTGGACGAATGAAAAATGTAACAAAAGTGTTAATAGATTGTTCCATTTAAAAATTAGTGTAGATTTTCAGTAACATGTACTTGAATAGGTAATTTTCACATGCTAATCTAGGTGATATTAAAAACATTGTGACATATCTGTGAGTTGTCAAGATACAACCTAAAGTTAACAAATAAATTTTTGGTTCAATTGTGTGATGGCATATAACAACAAATGCCATGCAACAACAACAAACTAGTCAAATAAAGCAAACATCCCAGCTTAGGAAGCCTAGGTTATATGGTCTGACATAGGTCGTTTAAATTGCAAAGCCTATTCTAAGCTACGTAAAGTAAAACACAAACCTAAGATGGGAGCTTATGTGGGTTCCTTATACAAGGAACTTAGGTCAACTAGGCCATTGTGATGTGATGGCTTCAACCTTTCATCACCACTTTGAGGATTCAAATTCTTAATTATTGCATAACAACATTTTGTGAGGAACAAAATTACCCACAATAAAAGTATAAACAATAATTTAATATAATTTAAGTTAAAAAAACTTATGTACCCTTGTTAAGTTAGGCCCAACTTAACCTACTTTAAGTAAACCTATGTTAATCGAAATTATCCTGAAAACTTAAAATAACATAAACACATATAAATTAACATAGGCTAATTTGAGCTACCTGGAATAACCTAGATCCATATAGGGTAACAAAAGCTTAACCTAAGACAACATAGAATACTTAAATTAACCTAGGTTTATCAAAGTTAATATAATATAATTTAAAGTTATTTAAGCAAAATTATGCTAACTTAAGGTAATTTGGGTTAAACTTAAATTAACCAAAGCTAAACTTAGGCTAACCAATGTTAAACATAAATTAATCAAAGTTAAACTTATGTTAAACATAAGTTAAACAAAGGTTAAAGAGAATGAAACCTAGGTTATTGTAGGTTAAATTAATATAACCTACAATTATTTACATTAAATTACATTAACCTATGCTACCTTAATTTAAACTTAAGCTAACCAAATCAAAATTTTGATTAAACCTAAATTAACCTAAGTTAATTTTAGTTAAACCAAGGTCAACAAAGGCTAAACCTAGGTTAAATCTAAGTTAAAAAAAGTTAAATCATAATTAAATATAGGGCAGCAAATGTTAAATTTAAGTTAATCAATGTTAAACTTAAGCTAAACCTAAGTTAAATAATTTGGTTAAACTTTTGTTAACCAATGTTAAATTAGTCTAAACAATTTGAGTAAACACCTTGGCCAAACCTTCATTAACCAAGGTTAACAACTAAACAACTTGGTTAAACTAGGCTAACCAAGGGTAAACTAGGGTAAATGTAGGTTAACCAAATGTAAACTAAAATTAAACTTAGGCTAAACCTAGGTTAAACATTGGTAAGGCTAGGTTTAGCCTTGAGATTAACCCAGGCTAAAATTAAGTTAACCAAGGTTGAACCTAGGCTAAAGTTTGGTTAACCAACATTAAACCTATGATAACATTAATTAAACATAGGCTAAATTTGGGCTAACCTACACAAATCTTAGGTTATCCACGGTTGGATGTAGATTATAATGAGATTGATAGTGGACAAGATATAGAAAAATATATTAAAACATTTTGTGGTTTTAAAATTAGGTTTTTCGCTAGAAGAAAAATGTTAATTTGCAATTGTAATTTGTGATTATAACTAAACTACAATCAACACCTACGACTAAAAATCTATTAAATGTATAAATGAAGTTGTATTCAACATCTACTTGCAAATGATAACTTAGAATTATGATAATACATTTTACATGGATATGTATATGGTCAACAAATATAATTTCATCAATTGACTATTCATATGCAATTTGCAATTCATCCCAATTTTCGCAATTAAAATATAGCCCATTCACATACTAGCACTTGGTCTAATCAAAATTTTACCACATGGCATTTTTTTTAATTTAGAAATTCAATTTATTTAGGTAGGTAGATATGTAGGTGGGTGGGTAGGTAAGTGGGTAGGTAAAAGGTATATAAGTAGGTAAGTAAATAATTTATTTTCTTTAATTTTATGTTAAACATTTAGGGTCAAACCTTTTTATTGGTTCATTTCAAATTGCATTTTTTTTTAATGAATTGTTTGTGTGTTTTCAATGCTTCAAATGCACCTTTTTGTATAATTTACAACATTGAAGTGGTTGAAAAAAAATATGGGATGAATTTCATAGTTGCAACCTAGTTACACATTAATTTATAATTAACTTTTAAAATATCGTATCATTTGTTTTTTTCAATGTTGTAAATTATATAACTAAATATGCACAATAAACGTTTTAATCCCAAAATAAAATAAAATCATCTTAATAAAACAACCTCCCTATTTAAACATTACCTACTTACCTACCTACCTACCTACCTACCTACCGAACTAAAACTTGGTTACACATTTGTTGAATCAAAATTTGGTTGAACATTGGTTAAAATAAAATTTGGTTAAACATTGATTAAATTAAAAATTTGGTTCCACATTGGCTAAATTAAAACATGATTACACATTGGTTAAACATTGATTAAATTTTGATTGATTATACCTTGGCTAAACATTAGTTAAACTAATATTTGGTTAAAATTTGTTTAAACATTAACTAAACAAAAAGTTAACTAAACTTTGATAAAACAAAAAGTTGTCAATAATTAATAATTAATAAAAATTTATTAGTTATTTATGTATCATTATATTAATAAATTATTAGTTATCAAATAATTAATAATGAAATAACTAGCTAATGATTTTATTAATGATTATTTAATAATTAATTGTTGATTAAATAAAATTATGTCACTATAAGATCATTATATATTCATCATGTTCATTATTAATTGAAATCATTTACTATTAATTGAAGTAATTCATTATAATGAATGTTTTTATTTTGATGACGTTTTTAAAAATACCTTGGACTATTGTACTTTAAATTATTCTTGATTATTTAACATTATTCCAAAATAAATTATTTTAGGGTATTTTAGGATATTGTAAATTATTATAAATTATTATATGTTAATCCAATATAAATTATAATATGTTATTCTACATTAAATTATTATAGGTTATTTCTGGTTATTTTACCCTAAGCTATTATCGATTTTCATATTTGAAATTATCTTGGGTTATTCTAGGTTATACCTTAATCTATTTTAAGTTATTATACCGTAACTTATACCAAAATAATTTGGAATAAATTAAAATAACTTAAGGTAAAATAACCTAAAATAACCAAATATAACATACTAAAGTCCAATTGTTAAAAATAACCGAAAGCAGAATAACTTATAATAACCAAAAATAACATCAAGTCCAATAATATAAAATAACCTAATGTGGATTAACTTGTAGTAATTGAAAATAACATAAGGTGGAATAACTTAAAATAACCCAAGGTATAATAACTTAGAATATCCTAGAATGAGATAATCAACAAAAATTACAAAATAACCAATAATAATTTTAAATAAATTTTAATAACCTAAAGTAATTTAAGGTTAAATAAAATAAAAGAGATTAACTTAAAATAAATTCACCTAAAATAGCTTAAAATGATATAGCCTAAATAAACAAAAAATAACCCAAAGTAAAATAACCTAAAATAACCAAAATAATTCAATGCAATTTTTTTGAAAATTTTTAATAATAAAATAATTGAAAATGCTTGAAAATAACTAGGAGTACAATAATATAAAATAACCAAAGTGGAATATCTTACAAATGATTGAAAATAGCCTAGAATAATAAAAAATAGCCTAAGATAGAATTATTTAAAATAATGTAAAGTAAAATAGCCTAAAATAACATGAGGTGGATATCTTAAAATATTCGAAATTAATTTAAAATAACCTAGGATTAATGTAAAATCCTAGCATGTGGTACTTAAAAAATAATTTAAATATTTTACATTAACCATGAATAAATTGGGATTAACATAGGAAATTAACTTATGGTAACCTACACATAAATTATGAAAAGAATGTGCATAATAATGTGTGGTGACAAATCATTTCATTTATTCAAATATTGATTCAATGGTTAAGGACTTGTTTATTATGCATGGAATTGATGGGAGGTGAAAGGTTCAAACCTTCAAACTCACATTTCAAGTTGATGGATTAGGTGGCTTGGGTTCTTAGGTGCATAACTTAGGTTCTTAGGTGTTTTAACTTAACTTAAGTTCTTAAATGCCTAATTTAGCTTAGCTTAAGTTTTGAAGTATTTTAACTTAACCTAAATTTTAAGGTGTTTAACCTAACCTAATTATGAAATAAGAGGCTAATATAATGAATTAATTGTTAATGAATTCAATTAATTGTTAATGAACTAATTATCAATGAATTCAATTAATTATTAGTGAATTCACTAAAGGGTTGGCCACTTTCACCATGGTAAATTTGTCCAAGTTCATTCAAAATCTAATGAAATACAAAGTGAATTAAAACACAATTTAATGGTGGTAGAAACATTAAGTGTGGGAACATTGAAAATATGGTGTTTATTGCAATTTGGAAAGAACATTGTTTAGGATTGTAGTTTAATAATTATACAATGTTGTGATTTTTTGCATAGTGTTTTGGTCTTTTGAGTGTTCAATATTGTTGTGGCAGAATTTGCTACAAGCCCAAGTAGGAAGAGAGCTCCATCTTCGAATGTTGTTGGTATTACAAATGTCAACCAACGAATGTTGACTGCATCTTTTGAGGGTTACATTCTAAATTGATATGGGTCTTATGATGTGGTTGGTAGTGGTTATATGATAATCTTGTTGGTTATATGATAATTAGTTTGATTTTCAAATCCAGCTTTGTCATTACATTTTCTCCTTGGATGAATGCGAGATCTTTTGTAAGGATTATGAAATTTGGGGATAATTTAAAATAAATTTGAAAAAGGTGACTAAGAATTTGTTTTGAGAGTTGGGGTTGTTATTATCATTGAACCCATTGATCCATTTGTACTTTCTTTACATTTTGTGTTTTTCATTCCATTGCAAAATTCATGTAGAAAAATAATTTAGAACTATTCGGGATTTCAAAATGGTTGTGACTTGTGTTTATGAGCGATCTACAAAGTCATTCATTCTTGTTTTAGTTGATGGTTTGTCTTAATGATGTGCAAGCATAATTTTTTTACCTTGAATTTCATGCATAGTATATATAACTTGTGAAGTTGTACATCATTAGCAGACCTATAACATTGTTGGTGAAGAACATTGAAAGTTCTATCTATGGTAAATAATAATTATTGATAAGATGTTTTAGTATTTTTATTATCCATGCCCCTGATGTTGATGTTTTTCCAAAGCTAACTAAAATTCATAGTTAGAAAATAGAGGGCCGATATTTGGCCATTAATTTTGATGTAATGCATTTAGAGGTTATATGGTTTTGTTTGTTAACAAACTTAAGAGGAAAATGTTTTAGGTTCAGAACTAAAGCTATTAAATATTTCCTTGTAGGTGGTTGGAACCTTTGTGATCCTAATTGGAACATCATGCTTTGAAAATTTCTATAGCAAATGCTACTTGCTTTCGTTGAGAAGCAAAGATGCTAACTACTACTATTATAATTGTAAATGTATTGTGGTATTTGAAAGTTAACCTCACATTAGTTGTAAGATCAAACATGAAAATGGGGAAGATTTGATTGTGTACTTTGTGACACCTAGATTAGACTTTTATTTGGTCATGATTTGATCAACCCTAAAAATTTCAAAACCAAGCATGGTTTTTCCTTTGTTTGTTTAGAGAAAATAAGCCTAAAGGTAAATTTATTCTAAACCCAACAATAGAAGTTGTAAGATACTTAATTTTTTTAAAAAATAGTACAAAGGCAAAAGTTGAAGGACATAATATTGTAAGATGAAGATTATAAAAGTCTTGAAAGGAAAATTTGTACATGAACAAATGTAGAAGTTGAGCAAACAATACTTACAAAACAAGAAATGGTGGAAAATGTTGTAAAAATAGAAAAGGCAAAAAATGTAATAGAATTTAAAGAGGCTATTAGTTCATATTGATAAAAAATGAGACTTGGTAAAGTTTGATTTGTGTGTACAAGTTTTCTTGTGTATAAAATATGAGGAACTACTTCTTGGATTTTGATTTGTATTGGACTAAATGTTTTTGGACTTGGATGGAATTTGTTCTCAACTTGGACAAAATATAAATAATGGGATTTGTTTTTGGGCTAAAGCTGAATGATGGGTTTATTGGGTCAATGTTACATTTGTTACATTTGTTACATTGAAATTTTGTAAATTTTCATACTCTAAGATATTGTTAAATTGAAATTAACATCAATTAACCAAAATATAAATGTTGCTTTTACAACAAATAGATTTTTTGTATTAGAATTTATCTGGTTTTTAAAAAATACTTAAAATATAAATATAATATTTTCCAAAAAATACATTGTAAAAATGGTATTTTGAAATTTTAAAAAAATTTGTCAAAAATTGTACATTGAATTTATTTGTTAATTGTGGAACATTTTGTGTCGATATTATTAAAATTCATAATATTATTGTGGTATTGCAATAAAATTTAGATTATAAATATCATTATTAAATAAATAAATATACTTGAAAAGAGCTTAAATGAAATTATCAATTCAATATTCAAAGACATTCTAAAGACTTAAAAATTGCAAATTTTTTTTTGAAACAAAAATGATCATAGTTATTCAAATATTTCAAAAACTTTTGTAAAGAAAAAACAACATTTAAATATTAAACTTAGTATAAGATTTATAACAAGTGAAAAACATGTATATTATAGATATAAATAAGAAATTGGATTAGTTTGGTTTGTGACAAATCATTAATTTTAAATACAATGTTGGTGATTGTTTGTTTGATGTTATAACAGACCTATTGAAATATCAAATGAACTCCAAAACATTTATAAAAATAATGTGCAACATTCACAAAATTGTTTAGAACTTGGTGTTTTGGAAGCATTTAAAGAATCTTGTTGGCATGTATTTAGTTGTGAAGTAAGTTTTTACACAATTTGCGCCATGGGCAAGTGAATGATGAAAAACATTATATTCAACAAATGTCAAAATTTGGAATAGAAGGTGGGTTGTGAGGAGATTTTATAGCAAAATATTGGGCATCAAAGTATTCACAATGCTCAATTCATGTATGGAATAAAAATAATGGCCAAAAAATGATGAAAGTAGAAATGAAAATGCAATATTAAATATTAAATATTGTATATGGAAATAATCATTTTGAACCTACACACTTATTTGATAATGATTCAAATAACATGAATGTTTCTAGAAATATTGTAGATAATGATAGAAAAAACAATCGTACAATGTGTGTTATGGATACAAATGATAAACCCAGAAAAACATTTTACAAAATGAAAAAAATTACTTGGACTTTCCATTTAAATAATGCATTATTAAAAACTATGAAAACTCATTTTGAATGGACAATACATGAAATTGCATTAACATTTGTTCATGAAAATTCGCGTTTAGGTTTAAATATAACACAAATCAAGAAACATTTAAAAATATTGAATGTAAAAGAAAAATTGAAACAAAAGTAATATTTGTTCAACATTTGACAAAATAAATTAGAATGTAATGCAAATTTGCCAAAATGACATGGTGGAAAATACATTTAAATTTTTTTGAAAATGGAAAAAATTGCTCTAATGAAAGAAATTTTCATAAATAATGAAATTTACATTAAAATGTAAATATTTTGAAAAAAAAAAAAAGAAAACATAGTTTTAGTCTAACAAAATAATGATGAAACAAAATCTAATAATAAACATATTCTGAAATGTAAACAATATATTGAGGTCTTCAAAATGTTTGCTATTGTTGTCAAAGATTATGGTTTGAACATCAAATCGTTATACATTTCAATCATATATTAAACAATTATTCAATTCTATAAAAGTTGTTGATCTTTATGATAAAATATTGATGAATCTTGTTGAAAAACATATTGATTTAAAAAAACCTTTAGACATAACTTATAGAACCATGTTGTAAACAATAAATGAAATATGGAATTTGTCTTAATATTGAATAAAATAGAAGAACGATTAATTCCACCAATAATTGCACATTATTAATAACCTCATCTTACATTTGCACAATTTTTTCAATTACGTAGATATGGACAATATGGAATGTATGGTAGTATTGTAAATGTCTCAACAAATTTAGATTTATTGCAAAATGTATTATTATGAATATTGTATGATGATTATTCAGTTTCTATATTTGTAAAAAATAAAATAGAATACAAAAATATATATTTTTAGGTTACATTCGTCCAAAGCTTGTTATCAAAACATTAAAACAAATTTGTCAAACTCCATTTTATAAAAATGCAAAAGTTTCAATTAAACCAAATTGGCAAGGTTTTGAAAAACTTGCAAATACAAAGCAAGATGATCAATTACAAAAGGATGAATTTGAAAAACATCATAATATCTATAACATCAAATATAATAGTTTTGAAAATGTTATAGAAGAAAATTGTGGAGACACATTAGTACAAATCGTTTTGGATGCGAAACAAGTGATTGATTATAATTTTAAATCACTTACAATTCCACCTTTAGAAAGTTTTCAACAATTATAATATAAATTTTCCAACATTGTTTTTTGGACATCCAAAACCATCATTTCAATGTTCATATCAAAAAAATGTGACCTGAATTAGCAAGCATTAATAAAACATTTGCATACATGTAATTAACATATTTTTTCAAAATAATCAAATTTGCAATTCATTTTATATCATCTTTTGCATGAATGTGTATTTGAAAAAAAACTATTAGATTGCATGTTAACAACTAATGACAATTTAAACAAAAAATTAAAATCTGATTTAGGTTATCAAAAACTAAGTTGTGTCAAAACATCAAATCCCAATTATTTAAATTGACTTCAAAAAGATCTTTTTGCCATGATTAGATAATTTGAAACTCCAACATTTTTTGTAACATTTATTGCAAGTAAAAAAAACTAATCAAGTGTTAGTAAAACATTAAAGGACTTGTATGTTCAACATTATAGTAAAAATGTAGTTACATTTGACAAAAGAGATTCAAATTATTAAAAATGATCTTGTGACATGTGTATGATATTATGAACATAACATGAATAGTGTTTGAGAATTATTAAAATATTTTAACATTTTTTTTTGTAAAATCAAAGATTATTTTTTTGTCATACAATATAATAAAAAGGTTTAACTCATGACCATAATTATGTATAGAAAACTCCCTTCAATTTGCAATCGGTATTTCATTAAATGAAATTATTGTAAATTCTATTGATCCAACTTATAATCAAACCATACTTAAACATGAAATTTGTAATAGTTAAATGCATTAACATAAACAGACATGTAGAAAAAATAATCAAGTAATCCATTGATTTCAATATCCATAACCACCAATGAAATTTATTAGAATATTATTACCTTTAGATATAAAGAATTGTACGATAGAATTATGTCATATACCAATTCAAATATTTAACAAATTCATTGAAATGAAATTGGGTTTAGAAATTTCATTTGTTCAATTTCTTGTAGAATTACAAATAGATGAAACAATTTATTTGCTCACACTACAATGTACATTACAAAAACCAACATTATTTTTCAAACAAAAGCCAAATGATATACCTACAAATGTATTTAACATACTCATTGGACCATTGTGGGAAGCAAATATAGATGCATAATTTATTTTAAATTCATATGCGATTGCATCTTATTGCATTTCTTATTTGACAAAAAACTGATAAATTTGTAACACAAGAAATGCAATATGTATGAAAGATTTGAAACATTTAAACAAATAAATAAATTATGCACATTTAAATGCACAAAGCAATGTCAATACAACAAGCAATATATATATCAATTCCTTTTATCACTCAACAAGATCATTTTAATACATAAGTACATGTGAAGAACATCATAAAGTTTTTATATTATTACCAAAAAAAAGTGCTACAGAATTTACCACGAACTTTAATAAATATACACTGCAAATCACAAATATAAGGAACAAACATAAAAGTTAATTTTTTATTTGTCTTGCAAAATTTGTGGCTAATTATGATATTAAAACGTATAAAATTTGTAAAAAACATAAAAATAGGACACATAATTTCTTTGAAACGTATTGTTTAAATTTTTTTCCCATATGTAAAATGACATGAAATGTTTTTTAACGACTTAAGATGTTATGCTTATTTTTTTTCTCAACCTACTTTCACTCCTTTTTTGTGAGAGGGTGTTATTATCCCATTTTGCACAAAGTAGACATAAAATGAAATCATGACCTTTCATTTTTAAAGGAGAGGCATTACACATTAAGTTGTTTAGTTTTTTTCTTCCCAAATATACTACCTATTAGTGGGGACATCCTTTTTTGAAATTGAAAATTATGTGAGTAATAATGTAAGGTCCTATATATTGGTTGTTGGGAAAAAGTAATAATTCAATTGGTTTTACAATAGGATCATGTTTATTCTCAAAACCAAATAAATTATAATTAATATCTAGTATGCATTAATGTTAAGTATTAAAAAAATTAGGAAAAATATATTACATACATGTACAAGGGACTTAGGTATTAAAGTTGTTAGTAGGTTCAATTTATTTTTTTGTGACTCAAAGTTTGTGACTTGGTTTACAATTCCTAAAGTTTTGAGTACAATTTCAATTTTTTTTGCAAAGCGGGGAAATAACATCATGAAGGGTTGGGGAAGTTTTTTGGACTAACTTAATGATTGTTGTTTAGGATTGCTCTTGTCAACTTTACTTTAGATTGTCTTTATGGTTGTTTTTATGGTTAAAAGCTTTTTGCTTAAGGTATATGAACATGTGGATGGATTGTGAATCCCTCATGACTCTTCATGACTTTAACTAAAACTAAAAATTCAAACATATATATAGTACCAAGTTTAATGCAGATTTAAAATTTAAATGGAATGTAACGTGAATTGAATGTGGACATTAAAACTCGGATAATAATAGGGTGAAAAATATCAAAGTTTCATCACATAATACCCCAAACAATACCCTTTTTGATTCAAGTAATGTCATATTTTAACATGTAGTGTTGCCTGTGGGATCTACTATTCTCATTGGAGGGGAAGTAGTTCATGAATGGAGTTGCAAGCATAAATATTTTCAAGCATTCTAATATGTATAAATACTATGCTTGAGCAACATCATTAAAAACATTTGACCATGGAACTATAACTATAGAGGAGCTATTGTCTAGAGCTCATTGAGCACCATGGGTTTCAATTTAAGACTGTATCATAATTATTAACATCTAGGGTTACTAATGAACTAATTTCATTGCACTCCATATGAATTTTTTTTGATTTTACATTTATTGTGATCTACAAAAGTGGGTTCAAACTTGGTGGAAATTCATGGTTTTCTATTTGGCAATTGACAAAGTAGTCAAAAAATAATACCCTCACAAAATACTCAAAGAATGAAAATCTTCACTTTGCAACAATGCCAAAGTAATAGCACACTATTGTGGACTTTAAGGGAAGTCACAATGGTAATTTTTTTTGGTTTGACAAATATTATTCTCTAAAACCTCAAATGAATTATAATAAGCATAAGAAATTTTAGACTCAAGTAAGTGAAACACAAATCTTAATCTTTCAAATTTTGAAAGAATAACACAAAAATATTATGATTCAATTAGTGGGCAACTTTACAAATTTGGTGAACTTTTGTGTCAAAATCCAAAATTAATGGTTATGGTCTTATTGCTTGTAATGAGATTTGAAGAGTGCATTCAAAATGTTTGGCATATAACACTTTGAAGCTAGATAACATTGAAGGTAAAAAAATCAAAGTAAGAAAATATCATATATGTGAAAATATTCTATCATGATGGAAATATTTTGTAAAAGTTCATTTCAAATTGTAAATTGATATTTTTAAAGATGCATTTTTAATAAAGATGTTTAAAAAGGTTTTGAGTAAGGTGGCTTCAAACTTGGACATGGAAAACATGTTAAACATCATTTAAAAAAATTATTTAAAATCTAGTTCATTGGACTAGACTTAAAATACAAAGGAAATGGACTTTCAAATTGAACTTCATTTGCCACTTTTGGTCCACTCTAATGTGCTTTTACATACCAATATTCATTAAAAAAATAGCCCAAATGCCAAACCATTTTAATTCAATTTTGAGAAATCTAAAACTAAGTTGCATATATGTACATAGACCTACAAATATGGTATCGAGATTTGAATGTTTTGTACCCTGTAAATGAAAGGTGGTAATGGGATTCATTTGATTATTCTTTTCTTTTTTAGGCTTCAACAGAGCATTATTCTTGTGATGCAGACCAACACTAAAACCCAAATGTTTGGAATATTGAAGATTGCTATGGAAGGTTCACAGATGCAACTAGCATGCAGTACTTTTATTTAGAGTCTCTATTCATCTAGAGAGATATGGAAAGATTTTCACTTGAAAGATAAATCTGAATCACACAATGGAAACAATCATCAAGCTTCAAGTGCTTGTGTGAATCCTCAGATTGTCTCTGGATGTACACAAATTTGTAATAGGTTCAAGATCCATAAGAAATTTCAGCCCATGATTTTTGTAGGAGATTATTATCTCTTTTTAGTGTGTGTTACAAACCCAAAACCCTCAGTTTGTGGGTGTTAATTTCAGGCCATTTGGTCCATTAAAAGAGCCAGAAAGACTATAAGAGTATTCTTTCCATGATTCAGAAAAATTAATGTAAATCATTTAAGAAATATTGCTGAAAAATATAGAGATGCATACATAGGTGTCTGATCAAACCTGAGAAACTTGTGAATGCATTTGCAAATGCACACTAAATTTATGTCTGCAAATGTACCTCAGAAAATGGATCCATGGATGCCTTAAGCCATCACCAGAATTCTCTTGGCTTTCCCAGCCTGCACAACAAGGCATAGAAAAATGTTTGTGATCAGCCTTGCAAGATGAAAATATGTGAGCCCTGCTAGTCAGATTATGGCATTCTTGAAAACATTCCTTTAAGGTTGGGTTAACCTCCCATTGCACAATCTAATTCTAAACAGCAAAGAAAATACTAGGGTTTGCAAAACATATGGGTAGTGGAGTGGACCAAATTTAATTATAAGCAAATTGTTCAACAACATGAAATCAGGCAATTGCAAAATGCAAATATGATGCAATGCAAATTTTGAATGAACAACTCACCAGCTGTGACATGATCTGATTGGGCTCATAATAAATCTCAATCTCCGTGATTTTGAATCCATTCTCAGGCTCCACCTTTGCGATTGCCATGCCAAAGATTTCAATGGTATCATTTGTGGGTTCTGCTTCCAAGGTGCCATGGCCTAATGGGCATGTCAATTTGCCGGTCATCTTGCCCCAATGACGCCACTTAAAAGCCACCTCTGGTGGTCTGAAAAAAGAGGGTATTTCACCACCAAATAAAAATCACTACATGGTTTTTAATCCAAATCACCAGATTTTTATCATAAGTTCTAGACTTCCAGTAGCCTAGGTAGACAAGAATAAAGGAGGTTCATGTTTCTTTTCAACTTTCATATCTAGTATATAGCCAAGTTTGGCTACTTTACTTTTTGGATGATCACCACTTTGGCTACATCACAAAACCGTTTGAAAAACAATCTTGGCCTAGACACCTTTTGCACCCATAACATGCCATGTTATGTAATCCGTACTGCGAGACTTCCATGGGTTGAGGTGGCAGACATGAGGCGGTTAGCCTGAGGGTCTGTCACCTCAAGGCAAGGAAGATTCTAGGTAATGGGACTTCCCCTGCATAAAGAAAGGGGTATCTCATGGGGAAATTTCCTGAAAGGGAGATCCCTGCAAGACCCTGATTCTGCATGTTAGGGTGCCCTCCCTGGGTACTAAAATTAATCTACTAGTTCTTTATGGGTAATAAGGGTTATACTAGTGTTGGGCAGTTCTTTGAGGCAGTGTTGGATCTTTTCGGTTATCAGACGGTTATATAGAGCAGTTCCTGTTTTCTGAAACCCCTGCCCTTGGAACTGACCTGGAAAAAACCTTAAAAGCCAAAGAACCTGGAAAAACCAAGAAAGAGCCGGCTTTTTGAAATACCCGGAACCAGCCGGTTCTTTGATTCTGTGAGTTTTTCCCAGAGCCAGCCGGTTCTTTGATTCTCTGATTTTTTCCAAAAAAAAACCCCCGAGCCAGCCGGTTCTTTGAAAAATCAAAGAACTGCACAACACTGCTATATACATAACATGAGCTAGATAACTAACATGGCATGACATGCTAACGTTCAGGAATCAACAGGTGATGATCATGGTTTTGTTTGTTTGTTTGTTTGTTGCACTTACATCTCAAAGAGACGCTCGCAGGGACAACAACAAGTGGCAGTACTTTCTGTACAGATGGCATAAAGAGATAGTAGTAGGTAAGAACTTAGTAACTTCCCCCCGCGGAGTGAAGGACTGCGGACCTTTTCCCTGTTAATGCTCCAAGGACAGAAGGTAGCAGTGACTGAGTAACTTAACTTACCCGGAGTAGACGTCCAGCACCTCCCATGCAAATCCCTCAGGCATGGCCTTCCTGAACACCTCATGGGAAGTCTCGAAATCTGAAGTTCAGAATTGCACGGTTTATTTATACTACTTGTCATCATGATCAGATCATGATGATTAGTAATTTGGATTAAGATAATTAACTCGTGATGACTCTGCTAGTTCATAATCTTGATGCAGTAGATAATTAGCTAATTAATATTACAACTACGAAAATTGAAAAGTGCATGCCGCGGTGCAAGTTAATTATAACGATATTGGCAGCTGCAAATTTTAAGGCATCTGCTTATTAATTAATCACAATATGGATTAATTAAGATTGATATGTAATTAGGGCTAGCTAGAGTAGTCGCGTATGAAGCTGCCGTAAGAGGCAAGGAACTGGATTGGACCTGTGTTCGTGGCGGAGTAGAGCTCTGTGTCTCCGATCAGAGCATTATAGGTCCTGCAATACATCCACAAAATTAGAATATCCATAGTAACTTAATTAGAAAGTTTAAAAGGGATTCTCTTTGTCAAAGTACTGCAACTAGTATCGAGCGTTCTAGTTCAGCAAAATAAGCTCCTAGAATCGTTTTCTTACACTTATCGGGTAAGGCACTTGTGTCAGGGGATTATGCTGTGAGACCCAAGGGCAGACCCTGAGGTCCACAGCATAATCCCTGACAGAGATGAGGCCTTTACCTAGCCTAATAATCCAGAACTCCCTGTTTCAAAAGTCCAGATACCTCAGGAGCCCAAGGTCCACAGCATAATCCCCTAACACAAGTGCCTTACTCGGCTTAACAACTGTGAATGCCCTGTTTGAGAAGTGCAAATTACAAAAACGAAATCTCGGCTTCCTGCAGGGATTTTTCTCCGAGGTTGTTACATCGCCGTATATAGACTGCTACTAGAGTATCTCGAGTTTAGTAATAATTAGACTGTTCTAGTTCAGCAGTAAGCTCTACTCATATTCATGATGCATATTGTAGTTGGATTGAATCTCAGCTGACGTTTACCCCAAGCGAAGCATGTCTTCGACAGTGTATTTCTGTCCTCCATTGCAGCTGAAACGGTAGTTCTCCTTGTCGATTGTGCGCCACTCACTGGGGTCCAGCTGCAGTCATGAGCAGTTGGAGGATTGAAATGAAAAATGGAATGAACTTTGGTAACTAGCTCCATGCTATTTTAAGCCATCAGCTTAGCTTGTGGGCTATACATCTCCAATATTTGAAGGTCCTAGTGCTTCATGATCAGGGAAATTCATACGAGGCGCCTGCATGATCAAGTACAATAGACTATTGTTTTGCAATTTATTCATTTATTCATTCTTTTTTCCTGAGTAGCTTCTTTGAGAAACATGTCTTACCTTATAGCTTGCTTCCTTTTCCCAGTTCTTGACCAAGTTGGAAACCATGTCCTGGAGCGATCCTTTCTCCCAGTCCTTGGTTTTCTCAGCTGCAAAACTGGCGTTTGCCTTTGTGTAGTCAGGGGCCACACCATGCCGCCATTGTGCGCGGTCCAGTAGTACTGCGTTAGGATCAGTAAGCAGATCTGGGACTGACATGTTCTCTTCCTAGTAGATTGAGCAACCTTCGGTCGCAAAGAAATATGAGAAATTTGCTTCCTTTGCAGCTCTTGCTGACTGATGGACCCTAGTACTAGCGCGCAGCTTCTCTAGAGTGAAGTTGCCGGGCGACTTGTGTCCAGAAGCTCACTACTAGATTTTCAAATTCCAAGTCGAGAGCAAGTTTCTCTAGATTCATCTGCAGTAGCAAACAGTTTCGCAAGGTTCAGATGTCTGATCATATGTCAGATTGACACTCTCTTCAAAAAGACTCTGCAATTCTGGTGTACCTCTCGCCTGTGAATAATATTGTAACCTAAAGGACAGCACATGTACATATAACACAGGGTCCGTTTCGTGAGCTTCAAAAACAGTGGACAATGTGCGGAGAAACAAAGATTTTCTCCGAGGTTCACGAAGCACATATGTGCAGCTAGCATTCGACTCATGCGGACTATAAGAAGTTGAAAAACTTTGCAAGTGTGTGTAAACATGACTACTACGAGCGGCCTTCCTGCACATTGGTAAACAAGCAAGATACTGATCTCCCGACCACCTCTTCCACACCCACACACATGTGCACGAAAAGGAAAAGAAAAAAGAACTGCAATTATGTCTTGCCTGCACATCAAGGCATCAAACGATTGCACCAGTACTAGTCCAGACGCCTGAGGCTATTTTATAGGCCTGGATTTACTTACTTACCAACAATCAACAAGGCCAGCCGCTGCACCCAGTACTCGTCGGTTCTGCAGGAATAAAACACAACAAAATGATGAGATCAACAAGCAGCCGGGCTTCTTCAAAACTTAGACTCTGCAAATACTCTGGTGTACCTCGCGCCCTGCGACTGCAAAATACTAGAGGGATTTTAATCGATCAAAGCTTTGGGTGCGAGTCGGAGAAGTTGCACAGAGAGTTTGAGATCTTGTTGCTAATAATTCTCCTTTGAATCACAAGATATCATTAGAGCTTACCGATCTGATCTGTGCGATCACAAACTACGCACGAGCTATGTCCTGATCATGTGCTATCTAGTAGTGAGTGCGCCCACACACAGTAGTCTAGCTAGCAGCTTGATCATAGATCCCTGATACACAGCATTTAGCTGTGACCCAGCTACCATTCAAAGTCTAACGAACCCGAGGAAGGCACTAAAAGCAGTACTCTCCCATTAGAAACAAACGGGGTGATACCTTAGGCCCCCACCCTAGGGACTTTATGCTTAAGATCCCGGGTCCTGGAGGCCCCACCCTGGGGAGTTTATGCTTAAGATCCGGGCTCCTTGAGGCCCCCACCCTAGGGAGCTGAAACTTAAGATCTCGGCTCCAGGAGTGAGCGAGAAATTGCACTGTGTAAGGCACCCTCAAATTACACTACGAATCGTCTCCTTGGTTGTTACTATGTGTGCTACTGCAGATTGCATCACCATTAGGTACTAAAAACTAGTGCTATTGCAGATGGCATTACTACTTAGAAGTAGTTACATTTATGAGCAACATGGTTGGTTCACACACGCTGAAATGGCCGGCTGCTGCCACTGCAACAGCGTGGATCAGCTGCTTCTTGGTTCACACTGCTCTTCGCTCGCTGGTGACCTGCCAGCTTTTTGGTTCACACACTGGCGTTCGCTCGTTGTTGAGCAGTCAATTTTTAGTTCACACTGGCCTTAGCTACACATGCACATTTTGTAATTGTTAAGGGCCTGCTTGTAACTCTGTATTTAAAGTTATCTCGGAACTTTTTTTTAAGGAATTTATAGAGTCCTAAGTCACTTTGGGCTTTTTTTTAAGGGGGTGGGTTCATATTATCAGAGATTGAGAGAACCTTAATAATATGGTCCCCATTGCTTTCAACTTTTAAAGGTTTCTTAAGAGTGCATGGTGTGCTCATGAAGTAATGGACCCCATTCAATTTTTGATGTTCAATTCTAAGCAAACACCATCATTTCTACTGAAAATGTTTTTGTCCTTTTCTCCATAGCTTTTGTTTGTGAACCCATAACTAGATAAGCCGCGTAACAACACCTGGACATGCCTAAAGTTGGGATCCGACAACAACGTGGTTTTGGCCTGTGTGAACCAGCCTTCACTTTGACAGTGATAACCCTTAGCGAGCAGAAGCTAAACTAAAGCTGCTGACCTGAGGTAAATAATAATTGGCCAGCATAAGCTACTACACTTAAGGTTCAAAGAGCCCATGAAAACCCTCTGTCACTAAGCCTGACTTGGGGGCTGCCAACGGCTCGGTGGTCAGGTCTGCGGCTGTGTTTCAAAAAGGTTTAAAAAAAAAAAAAAAAAAACCCAATGTCTGAGAACAGGTCCACAGGCAGCAGTAATCATAGCTATCTTGAAAATAGGTTTTGAATTTGGATGCAGATTTAGATGTCAACTAAACTGGTGACTTCCAAGGAGAAAGAACTCTTAAAATGTGTGTTAGCCAGTAGACATGAATGTTGCAACACCGTCCTAAAAAAAAAAGGAGTTCTCTGTCTCAATTAGGCGATCTTTTTTAATGTGCTGAGAGCAGCAGGTCCGCAGGCAGCAGTGATAATAGCTAGCTTGAAAATAGGTTTTGAGTTTGAATGCAGATTTAGTCTTCAACTGGTGACTCTTTTCCATGGAGAACTCTTAAAATGTGTGTTAATCGGTAGACATGAACATTGTGGTGACACCTTCCTGCAAAAAAAAAGAAGTTCTCTGTTCCAATTAGGCGATCTTTTTCATTTAAAAAAAGGGAATTTGTGAAGAATATTTCTTTTACAGAAAAATTTGTGGCATTTTGGTGATTTTTAGCCCCAAAAAAATATTCCTGGCCAGGGCAAGCAAAACTAAAAGCTGCTGAGATCTAGAGTCTTGATGGGCCCAGACTGCAGTGACGTGACTGCAGCTCACTACGAAATTACTGTCAGCTAACTGATGGACTGATTAACTGAGAATAGTTCACATCGCACCCCTACTAGCTTCTTCTTCTTCTTTTGTGGGCGAAATTTAGCCACTTGGTGACAAAAACAAATTGAATTTAAAAAATGGCACAAAGTCGTCATATTTTGAGAGGAAAAAGGGTTGAAATCGCCATATTTAGACCATAGCTTTTAGGATGCTGCCATAATATTGCAGTCTTCCAATTTAAGTGTTCACTTTTGATCTTTGAACTGTAGCTAAATTTGGCTAATGCCTCTTCTGGATGATTCCAGTCCACCCATCTCACAAATTTGGGGGAAAAAAAAATGGGCCCCCTTGCTGCACGTCATGTTAAATCTGCACGACCAGAGGGAAGCAGCACCCACCAATGCATCAGTTAGCCATTCGTCCATAGGATGGATTGCATTTTTTCATCCGACTCCTGACCTTGTGTTAATCAACATTGTTAAACAGTCAACCTTTTTGGACTGCTGACCTTTGACCCATTTTTCTTTGGAGGGCCGTTTATTTCCCAACCCTGACCTACTTACTACACTAGCTACGTTCCTGCCTAGCTACCCTACTAACCTAGTTACCATGTTAGCCTACATCTTGGCCCTACCTACCAACTAAAAATCAAACCCCTTTACCTATCCACCTTTTATTTTTTATTTGCTAAACCTTTATCTCTTAAAAAAAATTCTTTATTTTTATTAAATTTTAACTTTTTGACAAATCCTTTTCAATTTTTGACTAAACTTTTATTTCTCGGCAAAACTTTTTTATTTTCCTAGTTAACTTTTACCTTTTGGAAAAACTTGTCTACCCAGTCATCATTGTAACTACTTAGCATTGGCACATTGTCAATTTCAATTAATGAAGTTATAACATAAAATGCAAGTATTGCAAAGAAGTCATGATAACTATTTAAGTCTTATTTGAAGCCTTGATGATAATAAATTATTAACCTCAAATGTGGGTATTGTAGTCACAAGTTTTTTTGGTGTTGGTTCTAAACTTCTGCCTTCACCTTGGACTTTTAAATGCATGATCTATTTAATTCAATTAAACAATAGGCTTGATAAATTTGGAGGTTGGGAGAAAATAAACACTTAAAAAAATTGCACATTTTTTTATACTAATTAAAATCAATTGAGAGAAATTTTTCATATACACATATATGGAACAAGACCCATTTTATACTTTTTGAAGGTGATTGAAAAAGGGTCTCAAATTGGAGAGACTACTGTAATGGTAAGCGAATAACTTCTTGTTTCACTCATTGTTTACTTTTCATTAGCTTTGAATTTTAATTCATAATTCACTCTTAAAAGATTATTTTGTTTGACATTTGTACATATGTCTATATAATTATTAATCTTTACAACATCTACCACTAAAACTGTTTAGGGTTTAAGTTTCTTCACATCAAGCTTTAAATCCTATTTTAGGGTTTTTTGTTTAATCGTGAATTAATATGAATAATCTTTTGGTGCATGCACACATCATGTTGATCTTGAAACGTGGGAAGGATTCGAAAGTCCCAATCAATTGAGGTTCAAAATCCCATTAAATCCCAATTTTCAAACACCAACTTAATGTGAAACATTAGAATATGTTAGAACAAAGTGACAATTGAAATTGCTTATATTCCATCTATTTGTGTCTTGAAGCTTTTGGGTTATTCACAATTAGGGTACTAAAAAACAATGACTTGTATTTAAAGACTACAAATGATAACTTTGGATTTTTGTTTATTTTACATTATTATAGTTGTATTTAATTGTTGTATGTGAATAGATAAAATGATGTTTCGTTAAATTAATAAAAATGTTAAAAAATAATTTGTATACTATGTAAATGTCATTTTGAGTCGTGTAAACTAACTATATTAAATGCCTAAACTGCAATTTTTTTTAAAGGAATCAAAAGGAATGCATAAAGTCATACAATTTATTTCAAACTTTTTGTACAACAAAAACATGCCCCTTCTTATGAAAGTATATGTTCATTATATGAACTTGATGAAAAAACCAAATTATACAAAAATTTCAAAATCTTTAAATTTTGAAAGAAAGGGCTATAAGCAAAGGATTTGTTTTTAACCATTTGACAAAAAAATAATGTTCAATGGGTTCAAAATGTCTAGCTTGAAATGTAGGTCACATGTGCAGAAAAAATCTTCCCAAAAAATATGTTTGGTTGTCCATTGAAACTCATTTTTGGAATTTCTGGAAATTTTTACATTTCTGGCTATAAACTAAAATATCCATACACAATTATGTAAGAATGTTAAAACTCACCACCGCCACATGAATTATCTTAAATTGGACTATTTAATTTTTCTCATTTAAATTTGTTTCAAGTAAATGTTATTTGCAAAAAATAGCCCCACAAAAGTCCTTGAGTCCTTTTTCTAGAACCCCTATTGTGAATAAGCCCTTTTAGAATGTGCATGTGGGGATATGGGCACCTCAATGGAGTACAACATACATAAAACTTCCCACCAAAAAAGAATGTCAAATGTCCAATTATCAAAAACCACTCTAACCACCCATGATAAACATCAATGCTTTTGTTTTTTTATTTTCTTTAGTTCATACATTAAAAAATCATACATTTTGTTTTTGTTTGCCTAGGTACCAATGTGGTATGGATCGAATGACCACCATGATGATTTCACCACATTTAGTTTATCAAGTGAAATTGTTTGGTTTCATTTTTAAACATGAGACTTTACACATGTGTTTGCACATTATGATGACCTTATATGGACATCACAATGGCAATTTTTCCTATATTTCTTAGATACAAGAAAATAAATAAAATAATAATGCATTAAAATAATAATAATAAGATTCATTTATCTAAAGCTATCATAATCAAACTTCCAAGAATGAAAAAATCAACTTAAAATTGTAGATAGCTAATAAATAATGGACTTTTGAATTTTGAAAACACATTTTGCCACACCTATAAAACCCATGAATATGGACTTTTATTTTACAATTTATTATTCTTATGTATTTGAAATTTTGGGATATAACATGATTAATGTTCTAAAAGCTAAAAATATAATGAATAAGTGCAATATGATTTCAATTTATTGTGTTACGGACTTTTCATAGATTCAAAAACTATAGTTATTTTAAAAGTTTTTTTAGATTATTTTCTTGAACTATCTTTCGAGATTTTTTTTTAATTCCTTATAGAATCATGACATGGAATTGGAAATTGGAAAACATATTAACTTTAGTATCATTTAAATATCCATATGGCTTTGATGTACACCATTTGCCACCAATTTTGTGACACCTTAATGTGCTTTCACCCACACATAGCCCAATGTAATAGAAATAGTTTTCTACCATAGATTTCATATGCAAGCAAGTGAGTCACCTACACATGGCGAACATGACCTTGGATCTATTGCTTGCATGTCTCTTTACACCCCACGAATGTCACAAGTCCTAAAGGATCACATCTAGACTTAGTTAAATTTGGGCTACATAAGCAAACAAATATATGACAAGCATAAAATGATTTGGTGGCAAATAAAAATGTTGAAGAGGCCATGATGGGGGTTGATTTCATTAGACATGAAACATTGCCTATTTGGACTAAATGCATACGAAAAAGAGTTGGCATTTGCATAAGAACCCCAACATTTTTATTCAATCTTGGGCTCTCCAACACTCAAAGGATATTTTCTACTTCCATGAAATTAGTGAAATCAATGGGATACAAATGCCATTCACAATTAACATCATAAAAATCAATTCACTGTCAATTGATGTTTTCATGTGGCCACAACAATATTATTTCAATGGATGCCACATTTGGCACCAATGACATGAAGTTTCTTTTGCTCATTTTGATGGGTATTGATGTTGATTGCACAAATGTTCTTCTAGCATGAATGATTATGAGTCAATAAATAGTTGAAGATTTTCTTGAGTGGTTAAAACCTCTAAAAGCAAAGATGTTGTCATTCATGTAAATTGGAAATCCTCTTGTTTGATTATTGATAATGCCCCATAAGAACTAAAGGCATTACAATGAATAACCAACCTTTTATACATTTTAACTTAACATTGTGCTTGATGATTTTTCATTAATTATTGAAATCTATTCATGTTTATGATGTTTATATACCCAACCAATTTTTTTTTTTCTCATTGTGCATGCATAGGACCATTTGGACAATGGACCTTATCCCTATTTTCCTTTGTTGTTGGCATGTCCTAGAAGCTTGGAAATTATGTGTAATAAAAAAAATCAAAGATGTTGAAGTGTGAGGTGCAATCCTCCATGACCTCCATGTTGTGATTTACACAACCATGAACTGTGATGAAGGCAATAATGCATTCAAAGAACATGGGAGACAAAACATGAACTAAAGCTTCAATCAACACTCGTTTAGTGATGCATGGACCTTTTTTGGACCTATTATTGGCAATTTGGTATGTGATCATTTCAATTTGTCATGTTTTAGATCATCTAACCTTTTTTGTAATCTTGTTCTTGAATTGCCTTTTCCGGTGGCCATATTTAATTCTTGCAATGTGTACATTGTTTTGGAATTGTGGATGACAAGTGATTCATTCCAATAAAAACAAATAGATGAACACTGAGTTGTACCATTGTGCCCAAAAATGTTGATCTTTTCTTGACACAAAAGGTTTCAAGGATGTTAAATTGATTGGTTGATTTGGAGGTTAATTGTTAACCATGACCATCACATGCCACTACATGCACACAATGGAGATGAAAAAGAAGGTTAAAAAATAACAAGGTCATGGAGACCATTGTTAGAAAATGTGGAGAAAGTAACCTTGATCTTGCTTGCCCATTTGCACAACCAACCCTTGAAAGCAATGGTGTTAGGGTGGTGTGGAACCAATGCCTTGTCAATGTCATGTTCCAAGTGAAGCATCCATTTTTCAACATGCATGTTGCAATGTGAGTGGGCATTGTGAGGGAATTTATGCAAGCATTAGATTGTGATTATTTTCATCAATATTACACAATGATGATATCATTGAGTATTGCACAAAACATGGTATGGATTTGATTGTGGACAATTGGCACCCATGTGTGTGGATTCACAACATGTTTTAGATGATAAGAACTCTTCCAATGATGGTGATGATGAGTTTATTAAAAATGAGGAAAAAACAATTGATATTACCAATACAAATTAAATTGAGTTTCTTATCTAGTATGGATAGTGTAGGAAGATCTTATGAGAATCCAAATTCAAATGCACCAATGGAGAAAACCTTAACTCGTTTGGGTCTTATAATGCACGAAATCATTGAAAAATGCAAGCAAGTAAGGGTAGTGTTTTATGACCATGTCACCTCACACATGAAAGTTTTGGCATCAAATATTTGAAACATTTGCCTAACAAAGGCAAATGAATCATTGCATTAAAAATTGGTGCCCCACATTATGGAAAATGGTTTGGGGAATTCAATTACATGGTTGACGGATTGGCATTCAAAACAATGTTTGAACACACAAAAGCATGTAATAAAATTATCACAAATAGACGTCCTATTCATTTGGTAATAAAGATCATATTGGTTAGAATATGAATTAACATTCAATGTGGCATAAGGGATATTTATATTATGGCCATGTCATACCCCACATCTAATCTACACCATTTCTTTAGTATTTCTATCAACCTCAATATGCCATATAAGATAAAGTTGATTATGAGTATTGCAACTAGGTGTTGCAATGCACAACTAGCAAGGTGATGATATAACACACACTTTATGTGGGTATTGCACATTGCTTCAAAATCCATGGTTGACATTTTAAAAGGTTTTTGTTGGTATTGTGAAGTCTACCATGCACATTGAAGGAATATTTAAAACAATATAGGTACTATTCATGGGGCATTTATGGTCTACCCTAGGATGTAGGTATTACATTCTTAGAATGGCAAGCTATATGATGCAATATTCACACATAAAGACCTATGAAAATTATTCCATTTTAGTTGAAAGACCCAATATAAAAATGCAATAGCCACATCAACCATAAACCACCATGTTTAAAATGGTTTGGTTCCAAACCCAACATTTATTTTCATGACTCACATGCAAATATTTGCTAAAATAGTGGCTTTGTCCTATGCACATGGGTGCCAATGAAAATGAGTTGACTTTAGTTCATATTTTATTAGTTGAAGACATAATCCTAAAGTGTAATAACTGCATCCTTTCAAATTGGGGTGTAAAAGGATAATAAAACCCCAATATACCAACACTTATTTTGTGACCTATAGTGAATATTATAAACTTTTCTTAAAATGTTAAGGCATATTTTGTGACCCATATGGAAGTATTACACATGATTCCAAGAACCCAATTTGTATTGAGTGCCCAAAACAAACATTGCAAATTTTTTGTTACATCATGGGGATTTTACAAGACATTATATAGGTATTGCTTAAAAATCTTAAACTTTAACGATGTAGATGTGAAATTATAATGTAACAATAATAGATGGTTTTGAGCCCAAGACAAAAAGATTTATTAAAAACCAAAAATGCTTACATATATTTAGATGTCACTAGGGATCATGTTCTCAAATGCAAACCTTGATCTTTATGTGCATGATAGGTGGATGGAAATTGTTGAATTTATAAAAGTGTGCTAAAAATGTCCATTACATATAATCCTACCCACACCTTAATCCCTTATTAGGGGAGAATTATATCTTGAACTACCATCCACATCACTCATCCATGCACTTGGTGATAGGCTATTGCCACTTTTGCCACATTTTTTGCATGCTTGTGGGTATAGGTGTGGTGATGCTCCAATTGTAGACAAATCATAATCACCATGAATTCATTTTTATTGGTTTCACAAAATTTGTATTAAGCAACAACCCACATTTAGCATTGAAATTCCAAAAAACCTTAAACCATTTTTTGTTTTTATAGAAGGAAATGGGTGGGTATGAGGGCACACCATCCACGATTCATCTCAAATTCATGGAAATTGATGATTGCACTAATTTTTCATTTTTTGATTGTTTTATTCGACTATAGTTCATAATATATGTTATCCCATGCCATATTCACCATTTTCACATACACACATTCGGTGATGTGAATGATGGTTTACAAATTTTCATCCTTTTCAATGTGTCCCAATGCCCCAAATCTGAATGCCCAAACATTTCAACAATATTGGAAATTAACCACACCAAAAGGGGTTTCCTCACTTCATATTTCCATTTTGTAAGTAATTAGAGGTGATCCCATTTTGCACAAGCCTTTGCATGAGCTCAAATAGACACCTTTTGGTCATTACGACATTAAATCACATGGACATCACTTAAGATGCGTGCATTCATCTAAACATGGTTATGGCAATGAGGCTTTCCCTCACAAATCAAAAGACAACCATAATTGTTTGTTTTTGCCATGAGATCATGCACTTTTTTGAGGTGTTGGGTGAGCAACCACTTCATAGCATGTATAATGGAGCACATGCCAACTTTGCACACCCTCTTTGACCCCACCTTAACCCAATAATATAAATCCTTTCGAGTTATTTTGGGTGCTTAAAGATCTTCATTTGCTCCTTTGGTTGCCCCTTTGGAACCAACAATTGAAATTGAAATGAAAAGAAAAATGATTGGTTTACATTTGACTACTACCATCAAATTATGTAAATGTTGCATAAACCTTAGACACTACAATTTATTTGCCCATGGCATTATTATTAAGTACTATAGAATATAAATAACTAAAACCCCAAAACCTCCATTTCATTGTGATCAAAATTGAGGTTGAGGTTTTTTTTTTATAAATTTGATCATAATTTACAAAAGGGAACAACACAAGTATGAAGTTAAGAAATTCAACCCAAATGTTCACATTCTATTTCAAAGATATTTTCATAAAATTGAAAAAATATTGTAAAACCAATGATGTTTCATAAAAATGTCTACTAAATGTATAAGCTAAAATGATAATTATATTACCATTTATTCTTTGTACACCCCAATCATCATTTGCATCAATTGAGTTAGATTCATTACTTTGGTGTGAAGGCACATTCAATTTACAATAAAATTATATTATAATTACTAATTAAATTATATAATTGGAGTTAACACACATTCATGGGTCAATTCAAACTGCATCTATTGAGGCAACATGTTGTTCATCAATCATCAATGTTGTTGCAAATCCTATATCACACTCATAGGGGGAAAAAAAAAAAAAAAAACTTAAATTGTAAAAGACCCTAATAACTTTTTCTAAAAAAACTTAAAACCTTCTTCCTCCTAAAATTAAAAGTTAAAAATAATAAATATTAAATTGTATATGTAAGGTAGTTTTTAAAAACAAACTCTTCATTTTTTAGAATTAAAGGAAAATAGGGAAAATGGAAACAAAAATTAATTTTTTTCTTCTAGAATTTTGAAGAAAAAGAAGAAAGAAAGACCAAAAACAATCTTTTTCAAATAAAGGGGGGGAGGGGGAGGAAACAAAAAAATTGACATCTTTTTCTAGAATTTGAAAACATAGAAAAATTGGAATAAATTTTTAAAAAATATAGGCTCCTTCTTCTTTTGAAAATTTTTCTCCCTTTTTCTCCCCTTCTTCTTCTATTCGTATCCTTGTCCTTGTCCTTTTCTTGTTTTTTCTCCTACTTTTGTTTTGGTTTCACAAGCCAAAATAAAACAAAAAACAAGGAGAGGGCAAGACATATTTGATGTGGCTTGTAATTGTACGCTACAATTAAGCAATAGTTACATACACAACAATGTAACCACAATTGGGTGATGATGTGGTAGGTGATGGTGAATAAGCACAACAATGGCAAATGATCAAATGGTGTAAGGCATGACAATGGTAGATAATATAAAAGGTGCAAGCCATAGGTGTGGATGCAAACAATGGTGGTTGTAAATAGGGCACAAGCGTAGGAGTCGATGGGCACTATTTGTTAAAAGTAGATTCACTATATTAGCATCATTTGATAGAGTGGATAGATGTGTAATGTCTATATTGGACATAGTGCATTATAGGTAGGTAGTGTCATTATAGGACAAAGTAAGCAGCATGAGGTTGAATTAATTAGAAATGAATGGAGGAAAGTTTGAATTAATGTTCATGTCAATAAACTAGGAAGGATTATTAAAAGACATCTGAATTTGATGATGATTAAGGGTTGAATAGTTTTGATGATGAAGGAAAGCTCATGGGAATAATTAGAAAAAGATTTTGACGAAGAAAAACAATTGTAATATTTTTGTATTTTTATTTATTTATTTCGTTTTCAATTCCCTTTGGTTTGAACTCTATTTTCAAATTATTGTATATGTAATATTGGTGCATATATGGATTCTAAAATACATTTTTTTTGGTTTTCCTCTTTTGATTCCTTTAGTTTGTTATTATTATAGACCTTGATTGTTTGGAAAATAATGTGTAATAAATTATAAAATTAAAGCATAAAACAATGTCAAAAGGTTAACATTTACCATTATTGGCAATTGTTAGCATAAAAAACATCAATACAACATAAAAACACTAATAACAAAGACACAACAAAGATGAAGGAGAAGGGGAAAAAATAGGGCATGAAAATAACACACTATTATAATTCATGGTTTATTAACATTTCCAAGTTGATTACTTTGGCAACTTGACTAATGAAAATGACCATTTTGATTAAAGGTTTGTGGTGTGAATGGCATGTGTATTTTTTGATTAGTGACCTTGATTAGAATTACTTATTTGATTATTTGTCAAATTGAACATTCAATCAAGTTAATAAAAAAATGATCACTTTGGTCAAAATGGCCAATGGGTCTTAATCAAATGGTACATTTAGCCAAGTTAAATAAAGCAAAATGACATGCTTGGTCAAAATGACCAATGGTTTTCTAATCAAATTAGGCATCTTATGGTAGTGATTAAACCAAATTCACTAATTATTACTTAGGCTAGGTAAGTAGGTTAGGTGTACTTACCTACATACTACCCAAGCTAGGTAATTAAATATACCTAAATATGTAGGCAACCTAGGCATATTTTCCTATTTAACTACTACTTACCTCATATATTAGGTAGTTTATAGGTTTAAAATAATTAAGTTTATCTAAATCTATTTACCTATCATCTTGCAACCTACCTACCTTCAACCTATTTACTAATTATTTAATTTTTTACTGATTGGGTGAAATCATGGTCAAAAAAGCCATGGGTGCCAAGGTAAAAATCCTTTTCCAAAAATTACATATGACATGTGTCATTCTTGCATTGGTTTATAACTTAAAAATTTGTATTTCAGATACCCCATTTAACATTGCATTTTAGATATAAATACATTTTGACTACAAATTGATTTTATATCATGTATATTGTGCATTCATGCCTTCTATCACATATATGAACAACTTTTGTTAAACCCACAATTTCAAAATCCATAATTTTCAAGGTCAAAAGCACTTTTGAACTAAATGTATTCAAATGGGTTATAAAAAAAATTCATTAGTTCAAATCCTTTTGCCTTTCTAAACATCAATGTTAAAATCCTCTCCAATTTTCAAAAAAGAATGGTGCACATCTAATAGGAAAAAAAAATGTTTGAAAAAAACAAAGACTTCCACTCTTGAGGTTTGAGTGCTTTGAACAATCAAAACTTTTTTTGATTTGTGTCAGACTTTGAGCATGTAATCAATGGAAAATATTCTATAAAAAATTATGACAATCCAAACTATTATACTTCCCTTGTGATTTTTCAAACATACAAAAATGTAGTTTTAAGAAGTGTCCACTAACTTGGGTGGCTCCTTTGACTACAATTTTACCCTACTCACATAAATTACGATGTGGAATAAATATGGTAAATTAGAAACTTGACAAAATTTGTCACCTTTTGAAAGTTTAGTCCATTTAAGGGGCTTGGTTTATCATTGTGCAAATGAGGGGTTCAATTTTTTGTATTTGCAACTTAAGTGCATGCACAGGGGACTATTGTAAGTATGTTAGGTAGGTTAGGTTAAGTTAGGCTTACCACCTACCTACTTGTTGTTTTGTGATTTAAACCTATTTACCATAATCACTTATATATAATAGTAATGCCAAAAAAAATTATCTAAAAATATGACCATTCAAATGGTTCACTGTTTGCCAAGGAAAATGACTAATCAAATCATTTCCTATTATGCCAATCCAAAAGATCATCTTAGTCATAATGATGGGTCTAAATCAACTTATTTAGATTGATAAGATGATCTTTTATGATTGTCATTTAAAATATTTTTTTATTAAAAAATCCAATCATATAAGTTTTATTTTGTATACAAACAACACTAAAGATGAAAAAAAAGAAGAAAAAAAAAGGAAAAGGAGAATGAAAGAAGAAATACGGTGACAATGAAATTTGGTAGTGATGGCAACATAACAAAAAAATAGGGTGATAACTTTTGGGAGTGTATGTAAATAGGAAAGGGGATGGGTGGTAGGTAGGAGGGGTTAGATAGTAGGGAGATAGAAAGAAGGGAAAAATAAATGGAAAGGATAAAAAAAATTTAACTGATTTAGAACCCAACCAAGGCAATAGTTCCAAAGTTCTAAATAAATAAATAAATAAAGGAACAACACCCGACAAAGGAACAACAAAAGAAAAAAAAACCAAAAGTCCAAATAAAAAACCACACCCAAAAACATATAATGCACAATGGGGAGCACTAAAAAGAGAAAACACGAAACCTACGACCTAAACCTGTACCCAATAGCATGAAGCAAGTTGTGCAAAGAGATGGGAGAAAAACCTTGAAGGACACCAAGCCTAAAAGAGGCCTCTTTTGTTGTCACAATTGCTTGACGAAAAATAGTGGTGATTTGAATTTTTTAAAGAGCTACTGACACCCTTTGCTGATAAAATGAACATATAATTGAAAGAGGAGGACCTTTAGAGCCCTTCGTTGATAATATCATGTTGGCACATTGATGAGAAAATTACACTATGAGAAAATTGTGTTTGTTGCAACTTGCTTATTGTAATTAAAAAATGTTCGATAAAATTAAATTACAATTAGATAACCTAGCTACAATGGACATGATTTTTTCATAGTGTTGTTTACCTATTGGTGTAAACATCCCAATATTTCTATTGTTAGAAGGATGAAATCATCCTTAGGGTGTTGGTCACAATATGACACAACTTTTGCTTGAGCTATAATTGTTGCAACCATTCCTTGGGGAAAAGCGACTCATGAAACAAAATCCACACAATTCAGATCAGTAATGATTACATTTACCAATGTGCGAGTACCATTTGCTATAAGCACGATATCCATTTGTTGTTGTGATGATTAGATAAATGGCACCAGGAAAACATGTGTTTATTTGTGCAAAACATGAAACCCGACATCCTTAACAATGGAGGCGAAAGAATCTTGAACTGCATCATGTGTGGTCATGCGCTCCCCCCAATGAACATAATGAAGTAGGTGCATCCTTGTCGAATTTATGGGCTAGCTGCATATGCATCAAGAAAGACCATGAGCCATGGGATGGGGGAGGCCTAATTTGGCACATAGTGCTGAAGAGAAAATGTCAGAAGCCATTTTAAATGATGGGATGACCGGACATGCAAAAAACCAACCACCCAAGCCTGGGCCTACATAAGATTTTAGTTGAATGTAATGACAATCTTAAAACAACTTTGAGATGATGTTGGAAAATGAATGCTTGTGCATGTTCTTTAAGATGTTTTCTTGAAGATAATACATTCCTCTTTGTGATAGCTATTTAGATGGTGAGATCAAAGTTTGAGCAATTAAAGATAGAAGGTTAAGAACCCACGTAAGGTGAGTTTGGAATGGAAGTGGACATGAATTGTTGGCCCTTTTAATCCCCAATAAAAATGAATAATTATCTTGTGAAAGTCATATTGCAAAAATCTAGATGCAATGATTGGGGTGACAAGCCCTTAACTCCCCAAGTATGTTGTTAAGGCAATAACCTTTACAAAGACAATATCTATCCCACCTTTGAAAATGGGAAGAAAGTCTTATTGATGAACTGGGAACCTTCAAACATTTCAAAGATTCTAGCCATAAGAGGTTTCCAAATATGCAAATGAAGGTCAAATCAAAGGAGGCTAACTAACAATAAAAATCTGATAGTGAGGAGAAAAAATTAAAAAAATAATAAGGCTTATGGGCGAAACAAGGAATGAGAATCCTGAATGCCACATACACATCCCCAACTTAGAAAGGGCATTTATGTGTTGAACATCATTGTCCAAACATTCTAGAAAAAAGAAAATATGAAAGAAATGAACCCCAAAGCAACACCCAAAACTCTAATGCCCTTAGCAAGAGCATAGAAACTTGATGGAGACAAAAATCTTGAAAACAACCCTAGAGGAAACCAAGTAGCACACTTGCAAAGTTGAACCGCAAGGCCTACCAAATAATAGATGGTCACCTGTGAGTTTTCAGTTCTGATGGGCTCTTCTATTTTTGTTAGGCCCACCTCAAAGAATTAGGTATGACAAAATCTCCTAAAGTATTGGCCAACATTTATCCACTATGTGCATGTATGATCCCACGTGGTTTTTTCATCAAAAGCCATATTTGCTTGGGTTATGGTCTCAAACCACACTACTGTAAAAACCCAAAGCAGGATCTGATGACATTATGGGCCAATGGCCATTTTTAGATTTCAATGGGCCAAGACCCAACTACTCAAGTGTAAACTTGCCCCTAAGATTTGCAATTGGTATTCATGTTTGGAGTTCCCCACCAATTGAATCCCAACTGGCCCACCTCAGAGCAAACAACTCGTGGGCGGATTTGGTGGCACCGTCAAGTGTTCACATACCTATCGCATCGTCAGCAGTCACCACCAAGTCAAAAAGGTCAAGTACCCATTTATGTTTTCATTTCACAATTCTAGGTAGGCTTTAGGGATTTTCTTTAGGGTTTAGGGCTTTAGAAGCCATTTCAGACAATACTTTTAGGTGGTCAAGTAATGTAACCATCCCAGGACTTTCCAGGGCGGTGGACAGTGTTAGGTACTGGTTCACCCCCCAAGGCTTGGGGTTGGTGATCCTGATCCTATATGGGGCCAATAAAAACCTAAACCCTAAACCCAATAGGTAGCTGTGGTCTTAGGAAGGGGTATCAGCCCAGGCTAAAAAATAATACTAAACACAGCTTACAAAATGTCACGCACCCCATTCTACAGTTTAGTAGCACCTATGAGAGTTGAGTTTTTTTTTTTTTTTTTTTTTTTTTTGGGTGTGTGGGGGGGGGGGGGGGGGAAATTTTTTTTTTTTTTTTTTTTTTTTTTTTGAAAAAAAAAAATTTTTTTTTTTGTTTCTTTTTTTGGTTAAGTTTAATATGTTTTTTTTTTTCTGAATTTTTTTTTTT
>Ga0116229_10000618_pt1 | contig 49298 bp, 40 predicted proteins | sample S1TSphgellanicum_3_FD_87313 | JGI IMG/M metagenome (GOLD analysis project Ga0116229, IMG submission 87313) | Host-associated microbial communities from peat moss isolated from Minnesota, USA - S1T2_Fc - Sphagnum magellanicum MG | ecosystem: Host-associated > Plants > Peat moss > Unclassified... | reverse complement strand
TTGCCTTAAGGGCATCGATGGCGTTGCCGGCCTGCCGCTCCTCCCAGAAGCCGATGGTGGCGTTGGCGATCAGCAGCACCAGGATGATGCAGAAATCCGGCCAATGCCGCACCGCGCCCGACAGCACCACTGCCGCCTCGATCATCCAGGGGATGGGACCCCAGAAATACTGAAGGAATTTCAGCAGGGCGTTGGCTTTCTTCTCAGCGATTTCGTTCGGACCATATTGCAGCAGACGCTTGGCCGCTTCCGCCTGGCTCAACCCATTTGCCGAGGTGGCGAGCATTTTCTCCACCTCCGGCAATGGTGCGGTCTTGAGGTCCGCCGGCGCCTCTGCCGGCGTGGTGGGCGCGGCGATTGGGGGGGCCATGGGCGCAACTCCTGTGGTGGCGCAGCCCCTTGTGGTCGTGGCGACCCCCTATGCCGGGGCAAAGCTGCTCATCAGATTAGGCCGGGGCGGCGGCGCGATGGAGAGTCGGAATCTACTCAAACGGCTCTTTCGGGGTGGGCGGCTTAGGACAGTTCCCAGTCCGCAACGCGCCAGATCCGGATCGGGTTGGGGTGTCAGCACCACTCTGCGGCACTGTTATGCAAGCCGAATAAGGATTTTATCAGCAGATCAGGGCGTCGTGCTGACGGGATGATGGCCGCGATCAGCATGAGGCAGTCGAGCAATCTGCCGAGAGCGCCCATCACTACTCTGTGCAATGTTCGGATAGTTCCTGCCTTCGGCGGAGGCGCCAGATTTACGATCGTCCTTAGAGCATGATCCGGCCCTATGCGGTCAGCTGCCGGATGAACATGCTCGCCAAAACAAAGAACGAGAGCGGGATGCGACACGCGACAACGATTCGATCAGATCGCATCCCGCTCTAGCCGCGCTACCACCAACGACCGGGACATGATCTTTTCCGCTTGTGCCCGCAAAGTGAACAAAGTTCAGATTGCGTGACGCGTTTGCCGGCTTAGGTGGCTAGTATATTTATGGCCGGCGGTTCAGGCGGCGCGTATCTTGGCCAGGAAATCGCCGAAATCGCGCCGCAGATGTTCGCCCTGCATGCCGAGTTCATTGGCAGCTTCGAGCACATTGCCAACCGCGGCACCGGTTTCGCTGACGGCGTGATTGACGCCGGAAATATTCATCGTGATGAGCTGCGTGCCACGCGCGGATTCCTGCACGTTGCGGGCTATTTCCTGGGTTGCCGCGCCTTGTTGCTCAACCGCGGAGGCGACGATCACCATGATCTGGTCGATTTTGCCGATGGTCGCTGCGATGTCTCGGATCGCGTCGACGGCGCCGTGGGTGGCACCCTGGATCGAGGCGATATGCGTGCTGATTTCCCCCGTCGCTGTGGCGGTCTGGCTGGCCAGCGCCTTCACCTCGGAGGCGACCACCGCAAAGCCCTTGCCATGGCCGCCGGCGCGTGCCGCCTCGATGGTCGCGTTGAGCGCCAGCAGGTTGGTCTGGCCGGCGATTTTCTGAATCAGGCTGATAACAGCACCGATCTTGTCGGCGGCTTCGGCTAGGCCGCGCATCTTGCCGTTGGTCGCTTCGGCTTCACGCACAGCGTCGGCTGCGATGCGGGCGCACTCGGCGATCTGCCGGGAAATTTCCCGTACCGAGGCGGAGAGTTCTTCCGCCGCAGCGGCAACCGCCTGCACATTGCTCGACGCCTGCACCGATCCGGCAGCAGCGTTGCCGGCCTGCCGGCCGGTTTCGGCGGTGGTCTCCGACATGGTTCTGGCGGTCGCACTCAATTCCGTGGCCGCCGATGCCAGGGTTGCGATCGCGGTGCTGGCCGAATTGTCGAACACGGCGATATGGCCTTCAATCGCCTGCTGGCGGTTTTCCTTGCGGGCCTGTTCCTCGCGCTGCTCGGCCTCCAACCTGCGTGCGGTGATCGCGTTCTGCTTGAAAATTTCGAGCGATCGCGCAAGCGCGCCCACCTCGTCGTGGCGGTCCGCGCCCAAAACCTCGATCGTATGATCGCCATCGGCGAGCCGGCCCATCTGGCGGGTCATCGCCGACAGGGGCCGGCCAATCTGGAAGGCCGCGATCCAGCCAAGCAGGCCGAAGGCGACACAAAGGCCGATCAGCGAGGTTCCGATCAGCACCACGCGCGCGCGGTTCGCAAGGGACTGCACACCTTCGCGCGCCGCTTCCAGCCGGGCGCGGTTGAGCGCGATCAGCCGGTCGACACTGTTGATCGCTTCGCGGCGGGCCTTGGCGCCCGCGCCGGATGACATCGCCGTGGCCTCGGCGCCCTGCTGTTTGAGCGCGAGCGCGAACACTTTCGCGCTGATCGCCCGTCGCTGCGCCACAGCTTGGCGAAACGCGGCAACCATTGCCTGCTGGTCAGCGTCGTGGGTGATGGCGGCAAGCTGGTCAAGGCTGTGCCCGACATCATCGACCAGCGCGTTGTATCGGTCGATGGCCGCGCGAATCTCCGCCGGGTCCGCGGCCAGGATGGCGTTTTTCTCGCTGATCGCTGCGCTATTGAACTGAGCCTCGGCCTGAAGCGAGAGCTCGACCCGTTTGGACTCGCCGCGAATCACATTTTCGGCGGTCCAGGCCATGGTATCGAGGCTGAGCATGGCGTAGCTGACAATGGCGAAGCAGGCGACTGCAATCAGGGCCGCTGGGATGGCGATTTTTCCGACAATCCGAATATTCTTCATGCAGCGCAACATCCGAGGGTGTGATCGGGGTGTGTGATAATCAGCGCAAGACTAATTCTCCGTTTAGATTATCAACAGATTCCTTTGCGCCGCCGCGAATACGGGTGATGCAGGAAAACGGCGGCCCTGCCGAAGCGAAGGCGGTGGTGCAAAAACGTGAATTTCTTGCCAATACTGGGTGTTTACTGTTCGGCGAACACGGCCGGCCGCGTGTAGCTTGGGCTAAGCCCGCGCCACGAATTGACCGACTGGCTGGTCCCAACTGCGCAGCGTCCCGAGTCTGTTTGGCGGCCAAAATTCAGCCAGAGTTTGGCACCCTGGGGACGTTTCCGAATCACCGGCGTTCGTTCTTCAGCGCGCGTCAGTGAAATACGGAGTGTTACAGGCTCTGGCGCACCCCGCATTCGCAATGTGAAGGTGAAATTGCACGGCGACTCATTCGCCGTGATGCGGAGCCCTGGTATTGCGACAAACTCTCTGCCATCCGGGCCGCGCGATCGTGCTGCCCATGCTGCTCGGCATTGTTGCGTGCAGTTCGAATACGATCGACGTTACCCGCCGCTCGAGCATTTCGGCTCTTGGCAAGGACGCGCCGTTTATTGTTCTGTTGACGGACGAGCAGGAGAGTGAGCCCGAATATCTGCATTACGCGCAGCTTGTTGTCAGCCAGTTGGAGTCCGACGGGCTGGTGGCGGCGCCGAAAGCCGCGGCGGCACGTTATGCCGTGATGCTGGCACGCAGCCAGCCGCACGCCCATGCGGCTGATGACGGAGCTCCCTCATCGGCAGCGGACGACCAGGCCGGTGGCGGCATGGGTGAGGGCGGCATGGGCGGAGGCCGGGGCATGGGCAGCGGCGGTTTCGGCCATCATGGCGGCCATGGCATGGGCCGGAGCCATTCGCAAGCGGAGCAAGGCGTTCTGCGCATTGCCATTTTTGACCTCACCAAGCCGCACAGCAAGCAGGAGCGGGTCTTTTACGCCGAGGTTCACGTGCCGGCCGAGCGCGAAGGGAGCGAGGAGGTGGTGGATGCGATGATCAATGCCGCACTCAAAAACTTCCCAGGAAAACCGCATGAAAGCTTTTCCGAGCCGCTTCCCCCCAAAGCCGCGGAAAATACCGGCTAACGCATTCTTATCCGACGGATAACCCCTTTTCGTCGGATGATGCCGAGAGCATTATCAGCCTTACGGGTCGTTTCCAGCCAGGCGGAAGCAACTCTACCCAAGCTCCTCGATCACCGTGTCGATCGCGGCTACCCGGCAGACCGGGCGAAGGGCGGCAATGGCGGTGTCGTGCAGGTCGGGGGTAAAGGCGGCGCAGCCATCTTCAAGCACCACACAGTCGAAATCCCGCACATGCGCGTCGCGCAGCGTGGAGGCCACGCCGCCATTCGTCACAATGCCGCAGGCCAGCAAACTGGTAATGCCGCAGCGCCGCAGCACCCATTCCAGGCGGGTCATGTAAAACGCCGAATAGGCGATTTTTTCCACCGCTAGATCGATCGGCTGCAGCTCATCGACAATCTGGTGGCCCCAGGCGCCGGGCAGGAAATCGCCTTGCGCCAGAAACGGCCGCAACGCCGCCAGATGCGGCGAGATCAGCGGTGCACCGTCACGGCCAGGCACCAGGGTAAATTGCGTGGCCACCACCCAGCCGCCCAGAGCGCGCAGGCGCTGCGCCAACGGCGCCACCCGGGCCGGCAGGGCGGCAATTGCCGGCGTGGCCAGGCCGGCGCGGCCATAGGCGCCGCGCGGATGCAGAAAATCGTTCTGCAAATCGCAGATCAGCAGCGCCGTCGATTGCGCCGCGGCTTGCGTTGTCATGCCCGCATCACGATCACGTTGCCGAAATCATCCACCCGCGCCAACAGGCCAGGGTCGATTACGGTTGTCGCATCTGGCTGCTCCAGGATCGCCGGGCCAGCAATTTCGGCGCCTGCCGGCAATGCCAGCCGGTCATAAATGCGCGACTCCCGCCACCCGCCGAACCACACCGGCCGCGTGCCCCTGAAAGCAGCCTCCATGGAGGCATCTTTCCCTGGCGCCAGCGCCGAAAAATCGAAATGCGGGCGCCTTCCGATGGCAGCCACACGCAGATTCACCAAGCGAATGGCAATGCCTGGCAGGGTTCGCCCGAAGGCGGCGCGATAGGTCGCCTCGAACGCCTCCCCCAGCATGGCGCGGGTGACCGCATCGGGATCCTGCGTCGGCAGCCTTACGCTCACCGTATGGGTCTGGCCGGCATAATGCATGTCGGCTTCGAACACGGTCTCGATCGCCTCCACCGCCAGGCCGGAGGCTTCCACAACCGATCGCGCCGCGCCGGCTTCGCTGGCCAGCACCCCCCGCAAAGCCGCCTCGTCCAGTCCGTCCAGCGAGAGGTTCACCGTCTGCACCTGATCATGGCGGATATCGGCAATCACGCAGCCAAGTGCCGAGGTAACGCCCGGAAAGCGCGGCACCAACGCCGCCTTCATGCCGACATCCTGGATCAGCGCACCCACATGCAGCGCGCCGCCGCCACCGAACGGCACCGCGGCAAAACGCTGCGGATCGTGCCCCCGCGCGATGGAGACCAGCCGGATCGCACCGGCCATGCGGGCATTGGCCACCCGCACCACCGCCTCCGCGGCCTGTTCGGCACCCAGTTTCAGCTTCTCGCCCACATGCGCCAGCAAGGCCGCCCTGGCGGCGCGGATATCCAGCCGCACCAGCGAGCCGCCGATCGGCCGCTCGGCATTGATACGCCCGAGCACCACATTTGCATCGGTGAGGGTAGGCAAGGTGCCACCCTGGCCATAACAGACCGGGCCCGGGCGAGATCCGGCGGATTTCGGCCCCACTTGCAACAAGCCGCCCGCGTCCACCGAGGCGATCGATCCGCCGCCGGCGCCGATGGTGGTGATCTCGATCATCGGTGTGCGGATCACCAGGCCAAATTCGATGGTGGTTTGCGCCGCCATCGAAACCTGGCCGTCCAGCACCAGCGACACGTCGAAGGAGGTGCCCCCGAGATCGCCAGTAATCACATCCGGGTAGCCGGCATGGCGGGCAATGGCAGCCGCCGCGATCACCCCGGCCGCCGGGCCGGAGAGCGCCGTACGTACCGGCAGCCGCCCGGCGCTGGCGGTGGACATCACCCCGCCATTGGATTGCACGATGTGGAAGGCGCCGGCAAACCCCTCGCGCGCCAGCGCCCGGTCGAGCTTGCGCAGATAGCTGCCGACGACCGGCTGCAGATAGGCGTTCAGTGCAGTGGTGGAACAGCGCTCGAATTCACGGATTTCCGGCAATATCTGCGATGAGCAGGCGATATGCTCGTTCGGCCAAATCTGGCCGATGGCAGCCAGGGCCGCGCGTTCATTCTGCGGATTGGCATAGGCGTTGATGAACACGACGGCCAGCGCTTCCGCCCCCGCATCGCGCAACCGCCGCGCGGCCGCACGCACTTCCTCCGCATCGATCGGCATGCGGATGCTGCCATCGGCCAGCGTGCGTTCGCCCACCTCCAGCCGCATGTCGCGATCCACCACCGGGATGAAATCGCCCCACAGCCCCCAGGTCTGCCGCCGGTCGCGCCGGCGCATTTCCAGCACATCGCGGAACCCGGCGGTGGTGATCAGGCCGATTCGCGCGCCCTTGCGTTCCAGCAGCGCATTGGTGCCCACGGTGGTGCCGTGCACGATGGAACCGAGATCGGCCACCGCGCCAAACTGCTTCAGCCCGGCGAGAAACCCCACCGCCTCGTCACCGCGATTGGAGGGCGTTTTGCCAACGGTGAAGGTTCTGGCCGTCTCATCGAAATGGAAGAAATCGGTGAAGGTGCCACCGACATCGACGCCCGCGACCGTGCTCATGGCCGCCCCGTGACGTAGCCAAGGGCCAGATCGCGGTCCACCGCCTGCGGATCGCGCGCCGAAGCCGCACCCCAGCCGCCACCGCCAGGCGTCTCTAGCCGTACCCGCCTGCCCGCCCGCAATTGCACGCCGGTGACCTTTGAGACCAGAGGCGGCGACCGCATCCCGTCATCACCCTCCCAGAAAAACCTGTTCAACGCCGCGGACTCCCCGCCCACCACGCCAAACGGCCCGACGCAGCCGCGTTCCCCAAGCAGCGACACTTCGGCATCCGTCAGACTCTCTATTTCATAGATCGCGCCGAGCCCGCCGCGATGGGCGCCGTTGCCGGCCGAATCCGGGCGCAGCGCCCATTGGGTGAACACCACCGGATAGGCGGCTTCGAGAATCTCCAGCGGCGGCATGGTCGCGGTGGAAATCGGGTTGCCGGCATGGCTCAGCCCGTCACCTTCCGGATTGCCGCCCAGCCCGCCGCCGAAGAAATTGAACATCACCCAGCGCGATCCATCCGCCCGTGTGCCGGCCATCGAAAGCGCGTTGATGGTGCCACAGGGGGCGGCGGTGGCGCGCGCGGGATCGGCCTGCGCCAGAGCGCCGAGCATCACGCCAATCAGGCGCAGAATGGTTTCCGTGTAGCCGGCCATCGGCCGCGGCGCGGTGGCGGCCAGCAAGGTTGTTTCGGGCATAATGAAGTCGATCGGCCGCAGGCAGCCGGCATTGGCAGGCACCTCGGCAAACACATGTTTCAGCGCCACGTAGCAGGCAGCGATCGAGGTTGCGGTGGAAATATTCACCGGCCCCTGGGTGGGGGGCGAGGAGCGGCTGAAATCCAGCACCATGCGATCGCCCTCGATGGTCAGATCGAGCGCCACGGTCAGCCTGGCGGCGGAAATCCCGTCATTATCGAGCACATCGTCGAAACGATAGGTGCCATCCGGAAGGCTGGCGATGGCGGCGCGCATCAGCGCCTCCGCCCGGCTGGAAAACGCATCGAAGGCTTCGGCAACCGTTGCGTCACCATATTCATCCAGCAACTCGCCCAGCCGCCGCTCGCCCAGCTCCAGTGCCCCGAGCTGGCCCTGCAAATCGCCCCAGTTGGAGGTGGGCACGCGTGAGTTCGCCGCCAGGATATCGATGATATCGGTGTTCAGCCGGCCTGCGCTGACCAGCTTGACGATGGGGATACGCACGCCTTCCTGAAAGCTTTCGGTGGCGCGGGGGTTATAGCCGCCGGCGACATTGCCGCCGATATCCAGCCAATGACCGGCCGAGGCAATCCAGCAGAACAGTCTTGCGCCGCGGAACACCGGCCGGACCAGCCGGAAATCGTTCAAATGCGTGCCGCCGATATAAGGATCGTTGAACAGGAACATATCGCCCGGTTCCAGCCCGCCATCACGCGCCACTTTTTCGATCACCCCGCGCACCGCGAAGGCCATGGCGCCGACGAAAATCGGCAGGCCAGATGTGCCCTGCACCAGCGTGTCGCCGGTGGTGGGATGATACAGGCCGTGGCAGGCATCGCGCGCCTCGGCGATGATCGGGTTGAACGCCGCGCGATACAGCGTGGCGTCCATCTCGTCGGCAACCTGGCTGAGCCGGCCATCGAGAATCGCCAGGGTTACCGGATCGATCATCGCATTCCCCCCGCATAGGCGCGGCCTTGCGCCAGCATCTCCGGCGTGCCGATCAACGCATTCAGCCCGGCGAAATCGAACATTTTTTCGGCAAATGGCAGGTTGCTGCGGTGGTGCGCCAGCGACGCGTAGTAGTGTTGGGCCGTGCGGGCCAGCGCGCGCACGATGCCGCCGGGAAAAATCACCAGCCGGAAGCCCAATTCCTGCAAATCCTCCGCCGCCAGCGGCGGCGTGTCACCGCCATCGACCATATTGGCCAGAAGCGGCCTGGCATCGCGCAGGGCGGCGGCCATCCGCGCCATCTGGGCGCGGCTCTGCGGCGCTTCCACGAACAGGATATCCGCCCCCGCCTCGGCATAGGCGGCGGCGCGATCGATGGCGGAAGACAAGCCTTCCACCGCCTCGGCATCGGTGCGGGCAATAATCAGGGTATCGGCCGACCGCCGCGCATCCACCGCGGCGCGTATCTTGCCGGTCATTTCGGCACACGGGATCAGCGTCTTGTCACGCAGATGGCCGCAACGTTTCGGAAAGCCCTGGTCTTCCAGCTGGATGGCGCTGGCGCCGGCGCGTTCGAACGCCCGAATCGTCCGCTGCACGTTCAGCGCATTGCCAAACCCGGTATCGGCATCGACAATCAGCCTGGTGCCGACCCTATCGTGGATCAGGGCGATGGTTTCCGCCACCTCAGTCATCGACACCAGGCCGATATCGGGCCGGCCGAGGCGGGTATAAGCGATGGCCGCGCCAGAGACATAAAGCGCGGGGAATCCGGCGGAAGCCGCCAAAGATGCCGTCAATGCATCATACACGCCCGGCGCGATCACCAGCCGATCGGGGATCAGATCGAGCCAGGTGGTTGAGCGCGCCTGGCCTGGCGCGGTGGTCGCCTCGATCACGATATGTCCTATCTATGATACAATTGAACTATCTGCTACAGCACAGCCGCGCGGTCAAGCGAAAGCAGGGCGCGCGATGCAGGAACGATGCTGGTTGTCCGACATGAAGGCCTTGCCTGAGTATGCCCCTGACTTTGTTTGAAAAGATCTGGCGCCGCCACGAAATTCTCCGCCGCGCCGACGGGCAATCCTTGCTGTGGATCGACCGGCATTTTCTGCATGAAGGCTCGTTCAACGCCTTCGGCCAATTGGAGCAGCGTGGCGCCAAGGTGGCCTTTCCGGAGCGCGCCACCGCGGTCGCCGACCATTACGCCCCCACACGGGCGGATCGCCCGGCCGATCCGGCGATCCTGGAGATGATGACGCGGCTGACCGGCAACACCGCCATGCACGGCATCGGCCTTGCCGGCTGGCAACACAAGGACCAGGGCATTGTCCATGTGATCGGGCCGGAGCGCGGCCTGACTCTGCCGGGCCTGACCATCGTCTGTGGTGACAGCCACACCTCCACCCATGGCGCGCTGGGCGCTATCGGCTTCGGCATCGGCGCCTCCCAGGTGGCGCATGTGCTGATGACGCAGACCCTCTGGCAGAAGCAGCCACGCCTGATGCGGATAAATGTGACGGGGCGGCTTGCGCCCTCGATCAGCGCGAAGGACCTGGCCTTGTCGATCATCGCCCATCTCGGCGCCGATGGCGGGCGCGGCCATGCGATCGAATATGCCGGCTCTGCCATTGCCGCCCTTTCGGTGGAGGGACGGCTGACCCTGTGCAATCTGTCGATCGAATGCGGCGCCAGATGCGGCATGGTGGCGCCGGACGAGACCGTGTTCGCCTATCTCCGCGGCCGGCCGCAGGCGCCGCAGGATTTCGGCCGCGCCTGCGCCGATTGGGCCACCCTGCCGAGCGATGAGGGCGCCCAGTTCGACCGCGAGGTTGAAATCGACGGCGCGGCCATTGCCCCTACCCTCACCTGGGGCACCAGCCCGGAAGACGCGGTGCCGATTACCGGCACGGTGCCCGACCCGGCACGTATCACCGACCCCGCCCGTGCCGCCCATGCACGCGAGGCGGCCGAGTATATGGGCCTGCGCGCCGGTCAGGCTCTCAGCGGCGTCGCGATCGACCGGGTGTTCATCGGCTCCTGCACCAATAGCCGGATCGAGGATTTGCGCGCAGCCGCCGCCATTATGGCCGGGCGCCGGGCGGTCGTACCCGGCCTGGTTTCGCCTGGCTCGGCACAGATCAAGCTGCGGGCCGAGCAGGAAGGCCTGGCGCGGATCTTTACCGAAGCCGGGCTGGAATGGGGTCTGCCCGGGTGTTCGATGTGCGTCGGCATGAATGGCGACCAGGTGGCACCAGGCGAGCGTTGCGCTTCCACCACCAACCGAAATTTCCGTGGCCGCCAGGGGCCCGGGGCGCGCACCCATCTGATGTCCCCCGCGATGGCCGCCGCCGCCGCGGTGACCGGGCAACTGACGGATATGCGGCCATTGCTGGCAGGGCGCTGCTGATGGAAAAATTCGAGCGCCTGACGGCCATCGCCTGCCCGTTGCCGCTCGCCGGCATCGATACCGATCAATTGGTGCCGGCCCGTTTCATGAAGCGCCTGCGCTCCCAGGGCTATGGCCAGGTGCTGCTGCACGATCTGCGGCAAGACCCTGACTTCCCGCTCGATCGGCCGGCCTATGCGGGCGCGCGCATTCTGGTGGCGCGGCGCAATTTCGGCGGCGGATCGTCACGCGAGGCCGCCGTGTATGCGCTGATGGATTTCGGCATACGCTGCGTGATCGCGCCAAGTTTCGGCGATATTTTCGCCGCCAACGCGGTGGGCAACGGCCTGCTGCCCGCGATCGCCGCCGAAGCCGATGTGGAGGCGATGCTGGCGGCGCTGCAAGCCCGCCCCGAGCCCTTCACCGTCGATCTGCACGAGCGCCGGATCGCCGCCGCCGCGACGGCCTGGCCGTTCAGCATCGATCCGGTGTGGCGCGAAAAGCTGCTGCAAGGATGGGACGATCTCGATCTTACCCGCAGCCGCCAGCCGGAGATCGACGCGTTCGTGGCGCGCTACCAGGCGCAGTTCCCGTGGGCGTAAGGCATCGTCGGCAAATAAGTGCGTCGGCACGCCGACAAAGATGCCTTTTCAAACAAAAGCTTAGGGGTTGCTTCAGCTGGGTAGGGAGCCGGTTGCCAGGAACCGTTCGACGCCGGGGCGCAGTTTTCCGGTTTTGGTGGCGATGGCCACTTGCAGCCGCAGATCGAGGCCATCCAGAACCCGGAAGGCCAGATGCGGGCCGGCGGCGGCGGCCATCGATTCCGGCAACAGGGCCACGCCCAGACCGGCCGCCGCCTGGTCCGCCATGCTGTGCCAGGTATCTTCCGCCGGGCGGAACCGCGGCTGGAACCCAGCGCGGCCGCAGGCTGTCTGCACCGCGTGATGCATATGCGGCGCGCTGGCCGCACTGCAGAAGATCAGCCGTTCCGGCGCCAAATCGGCCAGGGCAAGATGTTTGCGGGCCAGCAAAGGATGCCCGGCGGGGAACACCGCCACCATCCGCTCCGTCCCTGCCGGCCGCAGAACAAGCTGCGTGGCCTCCAGCGGCGGGTGCAGAAAGCCAATATCGATTGCGCCGGAGAGCAAGGCGGCTTCCTGCGCGTCGGTGGGCAGGTTGCGCAAAATGATGTCCACACGCGGATATTGGCTGGAAAAGCGCTGCAGCAGGCTGGCGAGCCCGCCGGTCTGGGTGGAGGCGCAGTAGCCGATGGCGAGCAGGCCGGCATCGCCACGGGCAATCTCCACCGCCTCCCGCAAGGCCCGCTCGGTCTGCTCCAGCGCTACGCCAAGGCCGCGCGCCAGCACGGCGCCCGCTTCCGTCAGCACCACGTGCTGCGGCGAGCGCCGCAGCACGGCGCAGCCGACCTCGCGCTCCAACGCCTTGATCTGATGGGATAGCGCCGGCTGGGTAACGTGCAGCCTGGCGGCGGCGCGGCCGAAATGCAGTTCCTCGGCCAGCACGCAAAAACTTCGGGCGAATTTCAGCATAGCCGCATGATAAGCATCGCTTATCATGCGGGGCAATTCAATTCATTTCACTACAGGGTCCGCCGCCCTCATGATGAGCCGTGGTGAGAGGGGGGGATCGCTTTGACCAGCCAAGTGTGTTGCGTGTTCGTCAAGCAGGGCACCAAACAGCTATTGTGGCTGTCGGCCTCCGCGCTGGTATTTTCCATGGCGGCGCAGGCAGCCGCACCGGCCGATACGGCGCCACCGCCGCCTGTGGTAAAGGAAGATATTCTGGTCAAGGCCAAGCGGCTTCTGCTGAAGGAGAAGAATTCGCCGTCCGCGGTGACCGAACTGGGCGCACAGCAAATCGCCCAGGAAGGTGCTATGGGCAGCACCTCCACATTGCTGCGCCAGGCGCCCTCCATCTATGTGTATCAGTCCGGCCCCGGGGAGAACTCGCCGGTGTTTTCCATACGCGGCACGCGCTCGCTGGAAGTGGCGGCGACGCTGGACGATATCCCCATGCAAGACCTGCTGAATGGCGGCACCACCGGCTATCTTGGCAACCGCTTTACCCTGGACCAGATCGACGGGGTGACGATCTATCCTGGTGTGGCCTATCCGGACAAGAACACGTTTGGCACCATTGGCGGCACGCTGGCCTATACCAGCAAGCAGCCGGAGGATGATTTCCATATCGATGTCTCGGGCAGCGTCGGCTCCTTCGATACGTATGAAAGTTCCATCGACATAAATTCAGGCCGGCTGGATGGGCCGCTCGGAAGCGGCGACAACGCGCTGAAACTGCTGGTGCAGTATTCTAACCTGCAATCGGCCGGCTATATCCAGGATACGCCGGCGCATTACAACAACACCGAATTCAATGTCGTGAAGCCTTACGATGACGGGCTTTCCAAATTCCAGGCGACCATCCTGTATAATACCGGCGCAGGCGCGCTGCAGGGGGCACCCACGCCCTCGCCTTTGCTCGATCTGCAGGGGCGATATTCCAACTACCCGCCCGATCAGCTGTTCGAGCGTGAGCAGGACAAATATCTGACCGCCTATATCAAGAACGACACCTACATCAATGACGCGGTACAGCTTGGGCTGAACCTGTTTTACCGCAATTCCGATTCCGCGTCGGAAAACTACGAAAACCCCGATGTTGCCTATAATGGCAGCCCAGCCGGCACCTACCCGGTGGTGAACAATCCCTATAATTTCTACTATCCCGACCAGTTCGGCATCGGTCCTGGCTATTATTATGTACCAGGCTATCTGGCCTATGACCCGGCCATTTTCGTCAATAACCCAAAGACCTGCCCCGCCGATCTGGCCGGGCTGGGCACGCCGCCTTCCGCCTCCCCCTGCGGGCTGAACGCGCAATCTTCCTACGCCCATACCGACAGCTACGGCATTCAGCCGCACATGACGCTGCTTCTGCCCTACAACATCATCAAGATCGGCGGCCTGATCGCCAAGGAAACCGAGCCGACGCCCACCAGCTTCATCTGGGGCACGCCGAATATTCCCAGCATCAAGGGTTATAACCAGTTTCAGCCCAACGGGTATGATGGCGGCTCGACCCGCACGATCTATCAGCTTTACGGGCAGGACAAGATCGACCTGTTCGATAACACGCTGCACATCACTCCAGGCGGCACGCTGGAAGGCACTTATTCTGCCAATCATGAGCTGGATTTCGCTATCGTCGGCAACGCCACCGCGCTGGAGCCGGATGGCGTGATCACCTATATCCCGTCCTACAAGCTGCATAAATTCGATCGTGACGCACTGCCGTTTTTCAACATCTCCTACGATCTGGACAAGATATTGCCGCAAGCAGCCGGCACCACGTTTTATGCGAGTTACGGCACGTCAGCCCTGTTTGCGCCGACGAATGATTTTGGCCCGACCGTCTCCGGCGGCGTTCCGTACGCCTCCATCGTGCATATGTACGAAGCCGGAGTGAAATACGATACCAGCAAAGTGCTGCTCTCGGCAGATTATTTTTATCAGAAGGTCGATCGGGATTTCGGCTTCTATGCGGGCTCCGGCGCCACGGAAGGAGAGAATTTTTACGGCAATTCGGGCCAGCGCGAATTCAAGGGTGTGGAGGCGGCGGCAGCCTGGCAGATTACCCCGCAATGGCAGGTTTTTGCCAATGGCTCCTACCTGCTGGCCAAATATCTGGTGACGCAGCCCACTTTCACCACGATCGGCGAGGACCAATACGGGCTTGCCCTGAAGGATCAGCCGATTTCCGGCGTGCCGGCGTTTCTTGCCAATTTCGGGGTGAATTATTCCGCCAGGAATGTGCTGGTAGACGAAGACGGACTTTCGGTTCGGCTCTCAGGCCAGTTCACCGGTTCGCAATACACCACCTACGATCTCAGCATCCTGCAGGTGGTGCCGCCCTATCCGACCTCCGAGACACAGGGCGATACGGTGACCAACCTGAACGACAAGCTGCCGGCCTTCACCATCTACAACCTGCTGATCAGCTACACGCTGCCGACCCCCGGCCTGCCGCTAAAGCACCTGAAATTCGATCTGAATCTGCAGAACATCACCAATGAACGCTACTGGCAATATTATTACAGCCAGATCCCACCAGTGAACGGCGAATATCTCGGCGGCGCCTATGAAGATGGGTTGCCGGGCATGCCATTCGCTGCGACATTCTCGATCACTGCGCGATTCTGACATAGCCGATTATCGATGGCGGGGGGCATGCGATGTTGTGTTTTGCGTTGAACGAAAATTCCAAAAAACTTTTATGCCTGCTGGCATTTGTGCCTCTTCTGGGGGCTGCTTCCTCGCCGCCGCCAACGATTACCGTGGGCTCGCTCACGCTGACCCATTGTGTAGACACCTATGACGGGTATTGCGGTACCATCACCCAGCCTTTGGACCGTAGCGGTGCATTGCCGGGTACACTCACGGTGGGCTTCGAATTCTATCCGCACACCAAGACCACCGAACCGCCTGCGGGATTGCTCATCGCCGAGGAGGGCGGGCCGGGCTATTCCACCACCGGATCGCGCGATGGCTATGTACGCCTGCTCGATCCGCTGCGCGACACACGCGACATCCTGCTGGTGGATAAACGCGGCACCGGCCGATCCTCGCCGATCTATTGCGCTGCCTTGCAAAAAGCCTATTTGCCAAGCGAGCTGGATGTGGCGGCCTGCGCCAGCCAATTGGGAGAAAGCGCCTGGTTCTACCGATCCGCCGATTCGGCGGATGATCTGGCGGCCGTAATCGCAGCGTTGCAGCTAGGGCCGGCCGATTATTACGGCGACAGCTACGCCACCTGGTTTGGCGAGGTATTTGCCGTGCGTCACCCTAATTTGGTGCGCAGCATGGTGCTGGATAGCGCCTATCCGGTAACCGGCGACAATTTCATCTCCGAGGTAGATCATGGCCAGCAGGCAATGGATATTGCCTGCAAGCGATCCGCCCCGTGCCGTGCCCTCGGCAGTAGCGCCACGGCGCGCTTCGCCGCCCTGCTGGCAGCCTTACGCCAAAACCCGGTTTCCGGCACCGCCCCAGGGGGCGACGGCGAACCGCGCCACGTGACGGCCAACCCCGCCGGCCTTTTCCTGATTATCGCCAATGCCGGCAATACGCCCGACACCTGGCGTGACCTGGATGCTGCCGGGCGCGCGTGGATGGAGGCGGCCGATCCGCAGCCTTTGCTGCGCCTGCTCGCCGAAGCGCGCGACTCCTACTCCGGCGGCGGCTCCGCGGAGGCATTCAGCGTGGGCCTGGCAGACTCCGTGATCTGCTCGGAATACAGCAACTTATTTAACCTGTCCGATGATCTTGCCCGCCGCCTGCAACAATTTCATCATTCAGTGGCGAATTTGCGCGCGCTGCACCCGACCGCCTTTGCGCCTTTCACCATTGACGATGCGGTGTTCAGCCAGATGGATTCGGAGGCCTATAATGTTTGCCTGCCCTGGCCGTCGCCGCCCGCTGGCGTGGTGGCAGCCCAGCCAGTGCCGCCGAACGCGCAGTTTCCTGCCGTGCCGGTGCTGGTTATATCCGGCGAGCTCGATACCGTTACATCGCCCATCGAAGGGCAGAAAACGGCGGCGCTTTTTTCGAATTCGACTTTCATTGAAACCCCCAATATGATCCATGAATCGGCGGTGGGCGATGGCGGCGTGTTTGTGCCGCCCAACGGCCAGGATCTTGGCCAATGCGTGGGCCCGATCGTGCGCAATTTCCTGCTCACCGGTGGCAGCACCGGCGACACATCCTGCCTGGCCGACATAAGGCCGATCCGAACCGTGCCTGCCTTCGCCACATCCTATGCCACGGTGGCGCCGGCGCGGGCCCTGGCCGGTAACCAGACCGACGCAACCGGGCTCGCTCTGGCCTCCGCCGCTGCGGAAACGGTCGGCGATGTGGTTTCACGCTATTACGTGACGACCAGTGGCAAAGGCGCCGGGTTGCGCGGCGGCACATTCAGGCTGGAAGCGGCACCGGGTGGCTACAGGTTCCATCTGGATAAGTGTGCATGGGCCAGCGATCTGATCGTAAACGGCGATATCGACTGGCACCAGATTACCGGCGCCATCATTGCCAAGATAACGTTTACCGCCGCCGGCCATGCCGGAACCGAAACTATTCGCTGGAACGATCAGGAGACTGAAGCGCATGCGCATCTGACCGGCACGGTCGACGGCGCCACCTTGAACGCTGAGCGAATTGCCCCATGATGATGAAATCTCTTGTGCTCGTCTTGGTGTGCGCCACGGCAGCGTTCGCGCAGCCGGCGCGGGAGCCCAGCGAGACGCCGCCTGACTTCACACCAAAGACCGATAGTTTCGATTACCGTCGGCAGGATATCATGATCCCGATGCGGGACGGGATAAAGCTGCACACGGTTATCCTGATCCCGCGCGGGGCAAAAAACGCGCCCATCCTGCTGACCCGCACGCCCTATAGCGCCACGGAGATGACCACCTATAACCATAGCGGCCATCTGATTTCAGCTCTGGATGGCTACGACAATGCCGACGATATGATTGTCGATGCCGGCTATATACGGGTGGTTCAGGATATTCGCGGCAAGTATAAGTCCGAGGGCGATTATTTCATGAATCGGCCGCCGATCGGGCCGCTCAATTCAACCAAGACCGACGAATCGACCGACACTTACGATACGATCGACTGGTTGGTGAAACATCTGCCGCAGAGCAATGGGCGCGTTGGCACCATCGGCATTTCCTACGATGGCTGGACCACGCTGATCAGCCTGATGCATCCGCACCCAGCGCTGAAAGCCGCGGTGCCGATGAACCCGATGGTGGATGGCTGGATCGGCGATGACTGGTTCCATAACGGCGCCTTCCGTCAGCTGAACCTGGATTATATCTACGAGCAGGAAGCCACCCGCGCCAATGATGAAAAATGGTGGAGCGATCATTACGACGACTACGACACGTTCCTGGAGGCAGGCTCGGCCGATGCGCTGGCGCGGAGCCGTGGCATGCAGTCGATCGGGTTCTACCGGAAACTGACGGAACATCCGAATTACGATGCATTCTGGCAGGCCCAGGCGATGGACAAGCTCCTGGCCGGAGAAAAACTGACAGTGCCGACACTGCTGGTGCACAGCCTGTGGGATCAGGAGGATATCTATGCCGCGCCGGCGGTGTGGAAGGCGCTGAAGCCGAAGGACAAGGACGGAAAACTGTTCCTGGCCATCGGCCCCTGGCATCACGGCCAGGAAATCGATGCCGATATCGGGCTGGGCGATGTGCAGTTCGGCGCCGATACCGGCCTGTATTTCCGCTGGCATATTCTGCGGCCTTTTCTTGACAAATATCTGAAGGATGCGCCGGTTGGCGATATTGCCACGGTGAACGCGTTCGAAAGCGGCACGAATCGCTGGCTGCGCCTTGCAGACTGGCCCGCCGGTTGCGAAAGTGGTTGCAGCATCAAGGACCGGCCGATTTATCTGCGGCAAGGGCATAGGCTGGATTTCGCTGCGCCGGCCGCCGGCATAGTCGTCGGCAGCTATGTGTCCGATCCGGCGACGCCGGTACCGTTCATCCAGCGGCCGATCCATCTGCTGGCGGATGATGAGGCCGATGCCTGGCGTAACTGGCTGGGCTCCGACCAGCGAGAAGCCTCCACCCGCCCGGATGTACTCACCTACCGGTCGGACCGGCTGGCGGCACCGCTGAAGATCAGCGGTGAGCCGATTGCCAATCTGATTGCCACCACCACCGGAACGGATGGCGATTTTGTGGTAAAGCTGATCGATGTGTATCCCGATGAAGTGGCGCAGACGCCGAAAATGGGCGGCTACCAGTTCATGGTGTCGGCCGATATCCTGCGCGGCCGATTCCGCGAGTCGCTGGAGCACCCATCCGCCATTCCCCCTGGCGTGCAGCAAACCTATCGCTTCACCCTGCCCACGGTGAACCATGTTTTTCTACCGGGGCATCGGATCATGATCCAGGTGCAGTCCAGCTGGTTCCCAGTCTATGACCGTAACCCGCAGCTTTTCGTGCCGAACATCTTCTTTGCAAAAAAAGAGGATTACCAGACGGCCACCATCCATGTGCTGGCGGGCAGCGAGGTGATTTTGCCCGCAGTGAACCAGAGATAAGCCGCCTTCACGATAGCCCCGATGAATTCGGGGTTCGACGCCGGGCGTGAATGGCAATGACACATAGGCGTGGCCGCATGCACTTGTGGCGTTGCCGTCGTTGGGCTAGCAATATCACTTTATACGCCCGCGGAGACATTTCAGCGCTATGATAATCGCATTGACGCGCGCATTGGTTGTTGCCGTTTCGGCCATCGCGTTCGTTTTGCCGGCGCAGGCGGCAAGTTTCAAGACGCTTTATGCCCTGTCCGGAGACGATGACGGTCAGGCGCCCTATGCCGCCCTGGTACAGAGTGGCAAGGTCTTCTACGGCACGACCGCTGGCGGCGGACAATCATTTGCCGGCACCATCTTCAGGTTCGATCCTGCGAATGGGAAGACAACCACGATCTACTCCTTCGCCGGCGGCAGCGATGGCACATTTCCTGAATCCGCAGTCACCGCTTACGGTGGCCGGCTGTACGGCACCACCTCCGGTGGCGGCGCATCGGGCGCCGGCACGGTGTTCTCGTTCGATCTCGCCACTGGTGCCAAGGCCACATACTCCTTCACCGGGGCAGGTGGCGGATCCGCCCCGCAAGCTGGTCTGGCCGAAATAGGCGGCCTGCTTTACGGTACCACCACGGGCGGCGGTTCTTCCGGAAACGGAACGGTGTTCAAGATAGATCCTTCCACGGGAGCTGAGACGACGCTGTACGCCTTCGCCGGCGGCAGTGACGGCGCCGCACCATATGGCACACTCGTCGCGGTGGAGGGCCTGCTTTACGGCGTCACCTATCTTGGCGGTGCGTACAACGCCGGCACAGTGTTTCGTATCGACACGTCCGGCAACGAGACGACCCTTTACACCTTTCCAGGCGGCAGCCAAGGCGGCACGCCATATGCCAACCTGGTTCGGATCGGCGGCAAACTTTACGGAACCACTTTGGGCTATGGGCAATATGGCTGGGGAACGGTGTTCGAAATCGATCTGAAAACCGGCAAGGAAAAGACCATCTACGCCTTCACCGGCAACGCGGATGGCGGATTCCCTTACGGCAGCATCGTCGATATGGGCGGCAAGCTCTATGGCACGACCTGCAGCAGCAGTTTCGGCGAAGGTGGCGGTTCAGTCTACGCAATCGACGTCGCCACCGGGGCCGAGACGACGCTTTATGACCTCAGCAAATCAACCGGAAACTGCCCGTTGGCTGGGCTGCTGAAGAACGGCACCGTTCTGTATGGTACGACGGGCTATGGGGGCGCCTCCAATGGGGGCACCATCTTCGATTTCGATACCTCACGTAACGCCTTTTCTGTGCTGCACAACTTTCCGGGCTCGGAGTCCAACACCAATTCCGCGCTGATCAACCTGAAAGGCGCGCTGGTTGGGACGTCTTCCGCCGCGGGCGCACAGGGAAACGGCACCATCTTCAGGGTCAATCATCTCTTGGGCTCCGAGAAGACCCTGTATAGCTTCACCGGGGGAGCAGATGGCAGCGTGCCACAAGCCGCGTTGCTCGATGTCGCCGGAACGCTTTACGGCACCACCTCTGGGCCGCAGGGCACGATCTTCAGCCTTGATCCGTCAACCGGGACCGAGACTGCCTTATATACCTTCACCACCAGTGATCAGAACAATCCCCTGGCGCCACTGATCGATGTCAGCGGCATCCTGTATGGCACCACCTATGGCGGCTATGGCAGCTACCCCGACAACGGCACCGTCTTCAGCTACAACCCCGCCACCGGCAAGGAAACGACACTCTACCAGTTCACCAACCATGCTGATGGGGCCTTCCCGAAGGCCGGGCTCGTTTACCTCAACGGCACGCTTTACGGAACCGCGAGCGGACTGATTCCGGGCGGCAACGCCGGCACCATCTTCGGCTTCAATCTCACGACCCGGGCCCAAACCACCTACTACAATTTCGATAACACCCATGGTGCAAACCCCGTTGGGACAATGGTCCAGTTCGGCGGCCTGCTCTATGGCACAACCATCAAGGGCGGTGCCGCAGGCGCCGGAACGGTGTTCAGTTTCGACACATCCTCCGGCAATGTTGCGACGGTCTACGCCTTTACGGGCCGCACAGACGGGTCAGCGCCGCAATCCGGGCTGACCGTCTTCAAAGGACGGCTGATCGGCACAGCAAGCAAAGGTGGTGCGGGCAGCGCGGGAACGGTTTTCCAGATCGATCCGGCGTCGGGCGCCGAAACAACCTTGTATGCCTTCACCGGCGGGGCGGATGGCGGTACTCCGTTGGCGCCGCTGCTGATATTGCACGGCGTGCTGTATGGAACGACGAGCGCCGGAGGTGCCGGCGGGCGCGGCACAGTGTTCAGTCTGGAACCGTGACACAGTTATCCGCGACACGCCTGACAAATGCACGGCGACCAGGTGCGGAAAACCGGCGACCGAGACCAAGCGCCGGGGCGGCGGAGCTCCTGACCCTATCAATTCTCTAAATAACCCCCGCGATCAGCCCGAGCCCCTTAGCCTCCTGCGCTTCGAGGTACCAGTTCGAAGGCGCGCGTTCCAACACCTCTGCCATGGTCACGCGCGATCCGCGGATCAGGTTTTCGAACCCCTCGTTTTGAATAGTGATCGAATGTTCGATTTCATGCAGTAACGCGGTGACGGAGGCGATGCAGGTGGTGAGCGGGCCGTTCACCTCCAATGTCTTGTTCATCTTGCGTTCATGGATCATCAGCCTGGTGCCGCGGGTGAGGTAGCGATTGGGGGTGGCAAAGAAGCTCATGAAAGTGGCGCCGGCCGAGTAGATGGCGGCCTTGCCGAGAAATACGAAGCGCCGCTGCGGCCCGACTTCGGTGTGAAACCGGATATCCTCGCCCATCATGCGGGCCACCTCGGGATCACCCCCCAGGGTAGAGAGCTCAATCACCACCAGGCCTTGCGGCGGGGCTTCGGCAAGCTGGTTCCTGAATTGGACATACATATCGTAGTTGACGGGCCCAGCGAGCAGCACACGCCGCGTATCGAATTCCGCCGCTGCCAGGGTTCTGGAAGTTTCAGTCACCGCAGTCTCCAAAGTCCAAGAAAACACCATCGCCCGCGGTGGCGGAAGGCCGGCGGGCAGCTCGTTCAAACGCCGCACGGCTAATGGGTTCCGCGCGCAGAACCGGGTTGCGATTCGCGCACGCAGGGCAGCGATCCATGACGGCACCCGGCTGGTGATGAAACCTTTGCCGCGCGGCACCGTCACACGCTGAACGCGGTCAGGCGCCAGGTTTGTAGATCAGGGAGGCACGGTGATGTTCCAGGACAGGTCTTATACAGTGGCGGACCTCGGCCGCCGTCCATTCTACCCAATGCTCGTGCCCTTCCCGGCCGCTTGCTTCATCGGTGCGTTCATCACCGATCTGGCTTATTGGGCCAGCGCCTCCATGCAATGGGAAACCTTTTCAGTCTGGCTGATCAGCGCTGGGCTGGTGGTTGCCGGCTTCGCTTTCCTCGCCGGCCTTATCGATCTGGTGGCGGGCCGCAAGCGCCATTTGCTGTCCCCCGCCTGGTCCCACGTGGTGGGCGATCTGCTGGCGGTGGTGCTGTCGGTCATTAATGCGTTCGTGCATAGCCGGGACGGCTACACCGCCGTGGTGCCCACCGGCCTGATCCTCTCCGGCACCGTAGTGCTGATCCTGCTGGTCTCACGCCTCGACCGGCCTCGGCGCGTGGTGCAGGCGCGGGACGCAGCCACGCCCGCGCAGGACCGGCCCGTTCGCCTGCGGCAGGGGGGCGGCCTGCCGATCGTGGTTTCGCTGCTCGCATTCATCGGCGCGGTCGGCGCGGTATGGGCCCTGTCCGGGTCCAGCCAAACGATGATCGACCCAAAAACCCAGATCGGCGCCAATCCGGTGCTGCCCGCGCCGCACCAATATCTGTTGCCGCCGATGCATATCGCCCCGGTGGCGAAATGGACCCAAGGAGAGAGGCCGAGCGTGCCGGCAGGCCTGCGAGTACAGGCGCTTGCCACCGGCTTCGCGCATCCGCGCTCGATCTATGTGCTACCCAACGGCGACGTTCTGGTGGTGGAGACGAGCGGTCCGAAGGCGCCGATCAATCGGCCAAAAGACCTGATCATGGGCCTGGTGCAGGGCTTTGCCGGCGCCAAGGAGAAGGGCGCCGACCGGATCACCCTGCTGCGCGACACCAATGGCGACGGCGTGGTGAAACTGCGCACCGTTTTCCTGGATCACCTGAACGCGCCATTCGGCGTGGCCTTGGTCGGCCACGATCTTTACGTGGCCAACACCGATGCGATCATCCGCTATCCCTATGAGGATGGGCAGACCAGCATTACCGCCCCCGGCACCAAGCTGACCGATTTGCCAGGCGGCCCGATCGATCATCATTGGACAAAAACTCTGTTGGCCAGCCAGGACGGCACCAAACTGTATGCCGGTGTCGGCTCCAACAGCAACATCACCGAAAACGGCATCGGCGCCGAACTCGGCCGCGCCGCGATCTGGGAAATCGACCGCGCCAGCGGCGCCAAGCGCATCTTCGCCAGCGGCCTGCGCAACCCCAATGGCCTGCAATGGGAACCCAAAACCGGCAAGCTGTGGGCGGTGGTGAATGAGCGCGATGAAATCGGCCCTAATCTGGTGCCTGACTATCTGACCTCGATCAAGGATGGCGCATTCTATGGCTGGCCCTACAGCTATTACGGCCAGCATGTGGATGCGCGCGTGCAGCCGCAGCGGCCCGATTTGGTGGCGCAGGCCATTCCCCCGGACTATGCGCTGAGCTCGCATGTGGCACCACTCGGCATGGTGTTTTCTACCGGCACCGCTCTGCCCGACGCCTATCGGGGTGGCGCTTTTGTCGGCGAGCATGGCAGCTGGGACCGCGACCCGTTCAATGGCTACAAAGTGATCTATGTGCCGTTCACCGATGGCCATCCCAGCGGGCCGCCGCAGGATGTGGTAACAGGGTTCCTGGACGCAAAAAACCAGGCACGCGGCAGGCCGGTCGGGCTTGCTTTGGATCATGCAGGCGCGCTGCTGATTGCCGATGATCTGGGGGATACTGTCTGGCGGGTGATTTCGGCCAACTGATATGCCGTTGCGATCGCTTGATCGGCACCGTTTGGGGAGGTTATGAGGCCAGATCAGGAACTCAATTCGCTCAAGAATGGTTTGCAGGCGCTGGCAACGCTGAACCAGCGTGGCAGCGTTACCATCGCCGAACTGGCGCGGGAGCTTGCTCTGCCACGCACGACGGCGGAGCGCATCCTGGCTACCCTCGTCAGTGAAGGCTATGTGGAGCGGGTGCCGACAGCGAAGCAGTTTCGCCTGACCACAAAGATCTTCGCCCTGTCGTCAGGGTTTACCGATGATAGCAGCCTGATCAAGATCGCAACCCCGCTGATCTTCGAGCTGACCAGGCAGATCGGCTGGCCGTTGGCGATTGCCACGCCGAAAGCACGCATGATGGTGGTGCGTGTCACCACCGACCCCGCCACATCGTTATGGCTGAACCGGCGGCGCATCGGCGCCACCGCGGCGATGGGCTATTCCAGCAGCGGACATGCCTATCTGGCCTTCGCGCCACCGGCGGAGCGCGAGGTGCTGTTCGAGGTGCTGGGATCGGCCGATGTGCCGGAACGTCAACGGATAACCGATCCCAAAGCCATGCGCGCGCTGTGCGAGACGATACGGCAGCGTGGTTATGCGCTGAGCCCGGCTGGTGGTAATGAAGGCAGCATCAGCGTGCCGATTCTCGTCAACGGCCTGGTGGAAGCTGTACTTCTGGGAATCTACATGTCCCGCGTCGTCAGCGATCAGAAAGCCATTGAGCTATTCGTGCCGCATCTGAAACGCCTGTCATCGACCATCAGCTTGCGGGTTACCGGCGGGGCGTCGCCGGCGCCACCGACGAGTCGATGAACGACGCGGCGAGCGCGGCCCACCCATCCGGGTCGGTCAGAATGGCCGTCGCGCCATGCTCGGCCAATACCTGGTATGAGAAATCCGGGCGCATGTCTCTGGCGCGCTCGTCCATATAGGCGATGACGTCATCCTTTTCGGTGATGATCAGGCCCGGGATGTTCAACGCCTTCAAATCGGTGGTCATGTCGTAGCGATTGACCGCCCAATGCCCGATATCGGGCCCTTGCAGGAACATCGCGACGGACATCCATGTCCGCGCCAAAGCCTCATTCGCCGTCAGCGTTTTTCCGCCGCCCCATTTGAAGAGCTGAGAGAGATGCGAGCCGTCGCTCTTTGGCGATCTGTCCCACTCCTCCTCCGCGCTGAAGCGCGCTGCTTCCTCATCGGTATAGACCGGGCAGCCATGCAAAACGACGCCGGCCACCCGGCTTTGGTGGCGCGCGGCCAGCGCGGTGGCGATACAGGCGCCGGTGTGGTGGCCGGCCGCCACCACTTCCGCGATCTGTAGATGATCGAGCACATGCACGAAATTATCCGCAAAACCGCCAATGCTCGGCAGCATGGCAGGTTGATCAGACATGCCATAGCCGGGCGTATCGGTGGCGATGGACCGGATGCCGAGCTTGGCCAGGCTGTTTTGCACCGCGCCAAATTCGACCATGGACAGCGGCGATTGATGAAACAGAATCATCGTGGCACGCGAATCGCGCGGGCCGATATCACGGTAATGCACTTGGCCAAGTGGCGTGGGCGCGTAGCCCTTGCCGCCCGCCAGCATGTCCACACCGCCCCATGATCTTTGCGGTGCAGGCGAGGCAGGCAGCGACTCGATCTGATCGGCAAACGACGTCATCTGTTGATCCATGGCTTTGCGTTCCTGGCTTGGTTACACGAGCCCGAGCGATCCCGGGTTCATCAGGCCATGCGGGTCTACCGCGTTCTTGATGGATTGCAGCAGCGCATAGGTTTGTGGTTGGCGGGTCTGGCGATAGCGATAGGCCTTGCCGATCTGGCAATGGCCTGCGCCAGCCTCGGTAAATAGCGAAACCAGGTCTTGCCGGATGGCTGCCACCGTCTGCGACGCCACTGGACGTTCGCTGAATTTGGCCAGGGTTTCGAGATCGCTTTTCATCTTCACCCGGTCATGCGCGGCAAGCTGCTTGTCTTCCCAGGAAATGACCGGCTCGTAACCAACCATGGTGCTGCCGACGGCAAAGCAAATGGTGCCTTGGGTGATGCCGTGCTGTTCCATCAACGCGCTGCGCTCGGCAAAGAATTTTTGTACGGAGGTGCAGACATGCTGGGCCTTGCTATGCGGAAACAGACCATGCACTGGCAGGGTTCGCAAATACGGGGTTTGCTGGCCGAGCTGGATAAAATCATTGAACGGCGAGGCGCGCAGCGCCCTGGGTATGGAATTCACCACCTCGGCGCCGCCATGGCTGGCGGCAAGCGTGCGGACAAGTTTGAGGCGTTCTTCCGCGCCGGCTGAACTGACATCGTCTATTGTCACGTGCAGCAAGAACACGTTGCCGTCAAATACGCGCTTGCCGGCCAGCGCTATCCTGGCGGCATCCTTCAGGCCGGCCAGAATGGATGAGCCAGAAGAGACAACGCCCTTGAGGAAGCGCAAATCATCGCCAAGATTGCCGCGCTCGCGCAGACTTTTTACGAAAACCGGGTCCCAGAGATAGCATTCCGCCGCAAGACCCTGGCGGGCAATGTCGGAGAGGGCGGCAATGCCCGGTACCTGCTGCTCGAACCCGAAGCTGGCGTAGCGGCTATGCTTGGGGAATGGGATAAGTTTGAGATAGGCGGCGGCTTTGGCGGCCAGCGCGCCGGCATCGTGCAAGAACAAGCCGGTCAGATCAGGCCCGTAATTGCGCATAAAGGGTGAGCCATCGATCACCGAGCCGGCGGAGCCGGTGGTGAGAATGGTGCCATCGGCGAGCACCACTTCGAGCGCCAGCACGGTATCGGCGGTGGTGCCGTATTGCGTCGACCCCAGGAAGAAGCTGCCTTGGGACAGAGCGCCGCCGACCGTGGAGTGGTAGCCTGACACTGGACCAAAATACGGGGTGCGGTAGCCTTTTTCCTTCAGCGCCTCGTACAGCGACCGCCAGGTCGCTCCAACCTGCACCTTCACCCAGAGATCCTGGGTGTTGATTTCCAGAATTTCGGTCATGCCCTGCATGTCGAGTGTCACGCTATTCTCGCGCACCGGCACGTAGCCCTGGGTATACGAAAATCCGCCGCCGCGCGGCACCACAGCGCGGCCTGCTTGCGTGCAATAGGCAATGGCCTTGGCCAGCTGGTCGGTGGACTCCGGCCGGATGACCAGCTCCGCCGTGGTGCCACGGACGAAAATATCGGTTGAGAAGAAAACCCGCCCCGGTTCGTCGGACAGCACGCCAGAATCGCCAAGAATGGCCTTTAGCCCGGAGATAAACGAGCTTTCGCCCACCGCGGTTTCAGGCGGTTCGGCCAGATCGATCTGTGTCATGCTCGTCTCCATTGGTGATGTCTGGCCTGTCGGCTGCGTGGCTTAGGGCGCGATGTCGAAAGCGACACTGATTCGCTTGCCTTGGGCCGAAAAGGCAAGCGTGCGGTGGTAGAGATAGGACGGAAACAGCACCACCTGGCCTGAGTCCGGCAGAATTGATAGACATGGCAAAGCCGGCACCGAGTCGCCAAAATGGTGTTCGCCGAACAGCAGCCGTCCTTCGTCCTGGTCCCTGTCCAGATCTGGCATCTTTGGATAATAGACGCCGCTGATCCAGCCGGATTCATGGATGTGGGTGCGTTCATACTGCCCGGCTTCCATCACATTGGCCCAGGCCGTTATGCCGTAGCGCGCGCGCTTGCGCGCCGGTTCGCGCCCATCCAGATAGCGGCCGACGCAATCGGTGATGAGATGGCGCAGCGCATGGGCCAAGGGTCTGGGCAGATCGAAAGCGTTATCCAGCCGCAAGCCGCCCACCAGGGTTCCCGCACCCTGCCCCGGATCGTCAGCCAGCATTTCAGTTATTGACTCAGCAATGATGGTATTGAACTGCTCTATAGTGTCAAAATCGGGTGGAGGGGTTGCCCGCAGCGTGGCAACATGCGCTGCATACTCCAGCAAACCGCCTGTGGTCTTGCCCTGCGCATGCCTGGCAAGAACCAGATCGCACCGGGCACGCTGATCATCTGGCGATACGCGCAAAGCCTGCTCGGCAAGCTGTTCTGCTTCCGCGAACCGGCCGCGGCGCAGTGCGAGCGACGTTGCCAAATTGCGGTATTGCCGATCATCCGGTGCCAGAGCCAGCAGACGCCCCGACTGAAAAGCCGCCTGCTCCAGATCACCGCTCTCCGACAGGATCATCGCAAGAATGGCGATGCCAACGGGGCGCTGCGGCTGCAGCTCGATGGCCGACCGGACGACATCCTGCGCGCCAGCCACATCGCCGTCTTTGAACATCACGCGGGCGGCGGACAGGAGGGACATGTAATCCTGTTGCATGTCGGCAAGAACTCGCTTTTGGATGGCGGGATCGCCACGACGTGCCGGCTGCCAATGCAGAAACGGCTGGCCCGCCCAAAAATGGCGGGCCATGGTCGATTTGGAAAACTCTACTTGATGGCGACTGTATAGGCGCTGCCCCAGGCGGATTGTTTCTTCGCCTTGTCACCACTTACGCTGTTCGCCGCCATACCCTTGAGATAGACCGGGCCCATCGGGCCGGAATAGACGATATTGTCTGGTTCGAAACCGACCTTCACCAGCGCTTCCTCGAAATCCAGCCGCCCCATGCCGCTGGCGAAAGGCTCGTTCACATTGTTGGTGAACCAGCTTGAGAACAACTCGTGGTCGGGGTCTTGCTTGATGTGCTTGCCGCCATCCATCACCATCATGCCACCGGGCGCCAGCAGGCGATAGGCCTCCTTGAACAGGCGCTGTATCTCCTTCACTGGCATCTCGTGGGTCAGCAGGCAGTGGGTCACGATATCGAAGAAGCCATCGGGGAAATTCGTCTCCACCGCGTTCTGCTGGGAGAAGTGGATTTTCTTGCCCCAGCTTTCGGCCCGCGCATGGGCATAGCGCATCATTGGTGCGCCGATATCCACACCGTAGACTTCTGCCTCCGGATAAGCATCTTTCCACGGCAAGGTGGAAAAGCCCATGCCTGCGCCCATGTCGACAATGCGTTTCGGCTTGAAGTCGGGAAACGCGGATTTGACATAGCCTGCCATGGCGACGCCGAGCTTGTCGTTTTCGGCGCCCATTCCGCCATAGGCGAAATAATACACCCCACGGTCGTAAAGGGCACCCTGATAGACATCGCCCTCGCAGAGCTCGGTGTGGAAATTGCCCGGCATCACGTGAATATCGACCGATTCGATGTATTTCGGCATCGGCATTTCAGGGTGCAATTCGAGCGAACCGATCGCATCGGGCTTCGGCCTGGCTTTTTCGATCAGACTGGGCAATTGCCGCTCGATCGATTCACCAACGGTATCCCAAAGCTGCTCCTGGGCGACGCGGCCGAACAGATTGCTGCAGCGGTAATAGAAGGTCTCTTCCATCAGCTCCTTCACTTCGCTCCGCGTCTGCGGCTTGCGGCCGTGACGCGCCTCGAACTGCGGCAGCTGCTTGCCTTGATAGACATCGTTATTGCCGGGCCAGAGCGTCTCGGTAAAGAACTTGCGCATGGTTCCGCAGAATTCCTCGCGGGCGAATTCGTCATGCGTTTGTTCGGGCAGAATATCATGCTTGGTCTGGAACATAGTGAGCCTCCGTTCTAAATCAGGCGTTGGCTTGTTCGTGTTCAGCGAGCGACGTACCGTCATCCGCCAGCACATCTTCAAGGTCTCGGGTGGAAAGGGCGGTGCGGGCTTCCTCCAGGTCCTCGAGCAGTATGCGGAAAACCCGCTTCATCATGGCGTCGCGCGCCGCTTCGCGTGCCTGCTGCTCCGGCAGAGAGAGCTTGTAGGCCTCGACCGAGGCCCTGGTGACAGGCTTGCCTGCCTCCCCCAACCCTTCATGGGTGTCCAGGCGCTCGCGCAGGGCGGAAACCTCGGCCATGAGCGAGGTAAACATCATCATGAATTTATCGATTTCCTGGCTCGCCATGTAGTGCGGCCGCTTTGGGCCTTTCGCAACGCGGCGGCGCGGGGCGATGCTTTTGCTGCTCAACTCCACGGCTTTCTGGTCCTCATTGCTGGTGGTTGAAATCTACTGCGTCAACGCCCGGTAACCTAGCCGATAATTGAAAACACCCGATATGCGGTTATTGTTCGGTCAGGAACCCTACCAGCTCCTGGGCGTATTCAGCCACCCTATGCGGCCGAGCGATGTCATGCATCGGGTGTACACCTTTGAAAACACGGCCTTTTGCTCCTACCACCCCGCTCATCAACGTGTCGAAGAAGCGATATTGGGAGTCGTTCTCCGATGTCAGGATCAGCGTCTGCATGGAGAGCCGAGGCAGCAGCAACGCCATGTCGAACGCCGCCATCGCGGGCGTCACGCTGGGGCCATATGTCGTTTCCAGCAACTGCACAGCGAAGCCACGCAGCGTGGTTGCCGTTTCCGGGGTCACCTCGAAATCCTTGTTCAGCAGGCGCATCATGGAGAGCACCAGGCTCCAGGTATTGGCCATAAACTGCCCATCCTGGCCGACCTCGAAGGATGTTACCCCCATCTCGGCGGCAATATTCCGCCGGTATTCCGGCGGCCAGACTGGCGTGCCATCCAGCACCAGTTTTCGCACCCTGGCGCCGCGGCGCACCGCCACCGAGCCGGCGATCATGCCCGCCGTATGCCCACCGAGCAGGTAATCGGGCGCGACATCGAGGCGATCCAGCGCCTCATCGATATTGGCGGCAAAATCCTCGATCATCCAAGGGCCGGGCCGCTTGTCCGACCGGCCATACCCCATGATGTCGATGGCGATGCAACGCAGGCCGGCCTGCGCAAGCAAGGGCAAAAGCGGCTCGAACATCATTGTGCCGAACGGGAGTATTTGCAGCAGCACCAGGACCGGCCCGGACTCGCCGCAACTTCGATAATGCAATTCCCCCTCGGTGGTGCGAACATAATGTTTGCTGACCGGGGGGCTGTGCACATCGCCGGTCACGCAATACTCATCTCATCGCTGAGATCGCCCTGCGCACTTTGCTGTGGCGGCGTTGAGCGCAGCACCGCCACGATGCTGGCAAGATAGATGATCATGTTGACGCCACAATAGGTGAAGGCGATGCCGAAGATGGCCCAGGGGGTCTGTGTTGTGTGTGCGCCATCCGTGCCTTCGACAAATCCGAACAGGCCGAGCACAACACCCACCACCAGGGCGCCCATGGCGAAGGCCAGCTTTTCCATCGCGCACCAAACACCGCTGTAAACCCCTTCCCGGTTCACGCCGGTGCGAGCGGTATCGGCGGCCAGTACGTTGGAGAGCATGGACAGCGTCACCATCAGAAATCCGCCGGCGGCCGCCCCCGCTTGCAAACCCAGCGGGATCAGCCAAAGCTGCGACCGGTCTCGCATCGCCAGCCAGAGGGCCAGATTCAGGCACCAGCCAAGCACGCCCACGGTGTAGAGCATCGGCAGCCGCCAGCGCCTTCCCGCCCACAGCCACACTGGCTGGGCCAGAACCTGGCCGGCAGTACTGGCCAGCACCACCAGGCCGATGCCGCTGAGCGGCTGTTTCACCACATAGAGGCAAAAATAGGCGAAGGATCCGTAGCCTACGCCCTCACCGAGTTTTTGGGCGAAACAGACCAGCAGCAAGCGCAGATAGGCCCGATTTCCCGCCACCAGCTTCACCTGTTCAATCAGCGAGAACCTGGCACTTTCTGTCTCCGGCTCGCGCATATGGCCGGCGATGAGCACCGTAACCATCATCGTGATCAGGCAAATCGCGCCATAGACCCAGGACATGGTGGCATAACCCTGCATCCCGCCGCCGACCGCCTGGACGAACGCACCGGCAAAGGCGCTGCAGGAAAGGCCCACCGCCATCAGCATCACCCGCCAGGACATGATCCGGCTGCGCTCGGCGGCGCCATGGGCAATTTCGGCAGACATGGTGAGATACGGCACCGAATACAGCGAATATCCAGTAAAGCCGACAAAGACGATGAAGCTGGTATACATCGCCTGGGAAATCTTGCCGGCAAAATGCGGCACGTGGAAAAACAGGACGATGCTGATACCCGCAAGAATGGCACCCACGAACATCAGCGGCACGCGACGGCCCCAGCGCGTATTTAGCCGGTCCGACAAGGTGCCGACCAGAGGATCGACGAACATGATCAGCAGTTTCGGAGCAAAGATGGCAATACCGGCCAGGGCAGGCGGAATTGCCAGATAATCGGTCATGAAAATCAGCAGCAGCAGTGCTGGTGCATCGCGGAAAATGCGATCCCCGATCATGCCGATACTAAAGCCGAACAACGAGGCCGCGGAGATTGCGTGCGGCGGGTCCATATGCTGGCTTGCCGTCGGGGCAGCGAGGCTCGTCATTTGTCGTACCTGCTTATGAATAAGATATCATACGTCCCGGGACGGCGAGAACCAAGCCCGACCATAAAGCTGACCGTATCGCGGATAGGTTGCCGCACCACATATCAGACCCCTATGCTCGGCGCTACGCTGGTATAGAGTGAACCCTGCCCGATGCCACCGGTTGCCCGGGCATCCGGCCAAGCCTGAAAGATACCCGCATGTCACTGGATAACCAAACCGTCCTGATTACCGGCGCACTCGGTGGGATTGGGCGCGTGGTAACGCAGCATTTCCTCGAGCAGGGTGCGCGCGTGATCGTCTCGGATTTGCCGGATGTGGATCGCAGCACAATGGTCTCTCTCGGCGACCGGGGAAGTTTCGTGCCGCTGGACGTGCGTGTGGAGGCACAATGGGCTTCGGTGATCGAGGGCATTGTCGCCTCACATGGCAAACTCGATGCCCTGATCAATATCGCCGGTGTGTTTACCCCCGGCATCGCGTTTGAGAACATGACGCTGGCGCAATGGCGCTACCATATGGACACCAATCTGGACGGGACATTTCTCGGCTGCCGCCTCGCCACCGCGGCGATGGGCAAGACCGGTGGCGGCGCCATCGTGAATTTTTCATCCGGCCTCGCTCATATCATGCTGAGCGACGCCGCCGCCTATTGCGTATCTAAGGCGGGCGTGCTGGCCATTACCCGCCTGGCGGCAAAAGCCGGCGGCAAGCACCGCGTGCGCGTGAACGCAGTGCTGCCAGGTGCCATCGAAACCCCCATGCTCTGGGGCAATTTGCGGCCGGGGCAGGAACCGCAGGAATTGGTGGATATGCTGGTGAAGCAACACCCGATCGGCCGCATCGGTCAGCCTAGCGATATCGCCCAGGCGGTGGCGTTTTTGTGCGACCCGGCGAACAGCTTTGTCACCGGCGCCATGCTGGCGGTGGATGGCGGGCAACTGGTCGACTAATCCGGCCGCAGGATTGAAACAGCCATGATCACACGCACCCTGACCATAGAAGATGCAACGCCGGAGAGCATTGCGCCTTACGGCGTGTATGTCGGCGCGCAGCCCGGCGTTCCGGTTTACGCAGCGTGGAGCGGGGTGACCATTTATGGCGCACTTCCCGCCGAAATCGGTTCAGGCGGCGAGTTGCTGCATGTGCGCATGGAAGCGCATGCGTTCCCGGCGCAGCTGGCGCTAATGGAGCGGCACTTCAAGCATGCGCAAACCTATCTGTCGGCCAACGGCAAGCCTTACGTGATGGTGCTGGGAACAGAGACGGAGAACGGTCTGCCACAGTTCTCGAGCCTGCGGGCATTCCTGTTCCGCGAGGCCAGCGGCATAGCGCTGCACCCGGGAACCTGGCACGAGTTTCCGCTGGCGCTGGAGGATGACACACGCTTTACCGTGATGACGCGGCATGAGGCGCACCAGAACGACCTTACCGACCGCGCCTATCCCATGGATGCGCGCGGCCCCGATCTGGAACGTTTCGAGATCAGGCATCTGGCAGAGATTATCATTCCCCGGCCCTAGCCCGGGTTGGCTAAATGGCAAGGAAGGGCCAGGAGCATTGCTCCTGGCCCTTCCTGCACGGCATGCGTGGTGGCTTCTAGAAATGCACGCCGAACGTAAAAGCGAAACTCCGTCCTGGGGGCAGCACCACCACCGGCACATCCTGGAAGTATTCCAGCTGCACGTTGTAATTGAATGTCACTGGCGTGCGGTTGTCGGTGATGTTCTTGACGTAGGCGCCGATGCTGTAAGGCCCGCGTGAAAGGCCGGTGTCGAAGTCGAGATTGCTGGTCATTCCTATGCTGGTCAATTCGGCCGCATCGGTATATTCCGAGCTTCGCAGGCTGTAGTTGACCCGTGCAAATCCGTGATAGATGTCTCTGAACTCATAGTCATATTCTGCGGATGCAGAGAGTGTCACCTTCGGCGAGTAGGGCACGGAATTGCCGTCAATCGGGATTTCCTGATGCGGACCTCTGGTAACAAGGGTCTTGGCGCAGCTGGGAATGAGGGCACAATAGCCGCTATCCGACAAATCTTCCGATCCCCCGACAAAAGTCGGATCATTGTAACTGGCGCCCAGAGTCAGCGTGAGTTCGTCCGTGGGCTTGCCGCGCAGGTCGATCTCGAAACCCGTGTTGGCAGACTGGCCGAAATTCTTGATGACGGTAGCGGCGTTCTTTGGGTCGGAGGATGGACCATAGGCCTGCACATTTGCCGTTTCGATATGGTAGATCGCCGCATTGGCCTGCAGGCGGTTCTCCAGCCATGACGTCTTGGCGCCACCTTCATAGTTCACATCGGTTTCAGGGCCAAACGCTTCGTCGGCGATAACGGTGGAAGCGCCGTTGAACCCGCCTGGCTTGGTACCGTTGGCGAAAGCGAAATACAGCGTCACATTGGGAATCGGCAGCCATCGTATGGCTTCGTTCGTGTTGAAATATTGATTTGTCTGGCTGATATGGCTGCCAAAGGGGTCGATGGCGGCGCCATAATACTGGTTTCTGACGGCCACGAATTGCTGCAGCAGGTCGGTATAGCGATACTCGGTTGAGACAGTCAGGTTCGGCAGGATATCAAACTCGCCATTGGCGAAGGCCGATGCCTCATCAGTGAGCTGGTGGGCGACATTGACATTGTTACCTACCGCACCCGTCGGCGTCTCCCATGTCGTCAGTGGAACAAACACCCCGTAATTGGACCAGAGTTCTTCACCTGCTGGCACGTTCGCGTCCGTCAGGCTGGCGGCGGAAATCTGCACCCGCCTTTCCCGGTAATAGAACCCGCCAGCGCCATAGCGAAGCCGCTGATCCTGGGGCGATGTGTAGCGCAGCTCCTGGCTGAAATTGCTGGTTTCACTCGCCGCACCGTAATATTCGTGCTCCAGCAGCGACTTGCCGTTTGGCGGGTTGTTGGGGTTGGACCCGTTCGCCAGCAGATAGGGCAGACCTAGCGCACTGGCATCGAAGGCCTGAAAGGCCTGCTCGTCGATCCTGGTGGCCCCGGTGATCGAATCGATCTTGCCCCAATCATAATTCAAGGTGTTGCGCATGGAGCCGAAAAAGGTGCGGCGTTCGTTGCCAGGGTTGCCGGCTTGCGTATCGTTGGAGATATTCACCTTGTTGCTGGCGCGGATACGGCCGCAATACAGCTCATCGGCACTGATTTCGGCGTTATACCCGCAATTTGGGGTGAGTGCCTGGGCAGCGGTTTGGCCAAAATAATCATAGCCGTAATAAAGGTCGAAATGAGTGGCGATATTCGCGTTCCAGTTCACATCCAGCAAGCCACCAAGATCTTTTTTCTCGTCGCCGCCGGCACGTTGATCGGATACCGGATCTTTGTAGGTGCCGTTAAAATAATCATAGGTACCGAAAATCTTGCCGAACACCTTGTCCTGCCAGATCGGCCCGCTCACCGAGGCCTGGACCTCTTCCTTGCCATAATCGCCGACCGTATATTCCAGATTGGCATGCGGCGTCGAGGTCGGCCGTTCGGTGACATAGTTGATGATGCCGGAATAGGCATCACGTCCGTAGAGGGCACTGACAGGACCCTTGACGATTTCCACCTGAGACAGACCGGCGGCGGCGATGTTGATGGCTGCCGGATCGCGCAGATAGGTTCCGTCGAGGAAGGTGGCTACGTCGGGGATATTCACCCCGAAGGTCAGATCGGTGACACCACGAATGGTGATGGAGGTGCCAACCTCCGCACCAAGATCGGTGATGTTGACGCCTGGTGTGAGTGCCACGATATCGTAAAGGTTCTGCACGTGCGAATTTTGTAGGTCTCGCTTCGAAATCGCCGTAATCGACAATGGAACTTTCTGCAGGGATTCCGACTTCTTGCGTGCGGTGACGGTAATGGTCTCCAGGCCGCCGGCCGCTGACGAAGCGGCGCTGGGAGCCAAGGATGCCGACTGTGCCATTGCGGCAGAAATAAAACCGAGCGTGATTGGCCCAAAAGCAGCCCCGATCAATCGGCCGCGGAAGGAGAATGCGCGCATCCTAAAGAACTCCTATTGTTTGTCAGACTGGCATGACCACCATCTGGCGCCGTATGTGTTCAGATAAGACGATGCCCAAGAGCGGCCGGGAGCGATCCCATATCTGGAATCAACACTATCGGCGCAGCCGGCATCTTGTTGCGTATTCGTCTTATTTAGACTTTATCGTAATCCTGTCGTGTGATTTCCCATCCCCAACCCGTCCCGGCCCTGCTTTGGTTATGCGAGCCGCCGATCGATAAATGCGCTAGCGGATCGGTGTTTGCATCAAAAAACTGGTGCGGCGGCGCCGATTGCATAAATATGCCGCGGCCCGGTATGCACTGTGTTATTTATGCTGCTGCATCAGAATGACTGAGATTAAACTGGCTGAAGCGATGCAAAAGGCCAATGTTCTTCTTGACTATGGCACCCGGCTAAAGCAGGCCGAAATTCGGTTTCAAATATCACGATCAAACATATCAACCGCACCGCGACTTTATAAGGTCGGCGGCTTTTTCAGCCAAAGCGATCACCGGACCATTTGTATTTGCGCTTGGCACTGTGGGCATCACCGAGGCGTCTGCCACCGACAGCCCCGCTACGCCATGAACACCCAAGGAGGCATCGACCACGTCCATGGCACCGGAGCCCATGCGGCATGTACTGGTGGGATGCCAGTTAAGGCCGGCCGTGCTGCGCATGCACTCAAGCCATTCCGCATCGGTCTCCGCTGTCGCGGCAAGGCCATAGACATCGCCGAGCACCGACCGTGCCGCCGGGCTGCGATGCCAATCCCGCACCATACGCAATGCGGTGATGAGTGGCTTGATATCATCGTCGGGCTGCAGAAGCTGTATCTCTATACGCGGGGGCGCCAGAGGGTCGGCCGAAGCCAGAGTGATGCGGCCACGCACACTGGGATGGCACAGGCTGACCACCGAGCCAACCGAATCGGCCATATCGTCCGGCGCGGCATCGAAGCCGATCGGCATGGTTTGCACCTGGATATCCGCCGCGGGCAAGGACGAGTCGGTCTTGATATAGCTCTGCACATGCCCAACCTGGCTGCCGGCCGGTCCGCCGCCGCCACTGGCCCATCGCAGGCCGGTTGCAAATTTCCGCATCCCCCTGCCGGCACTGGTGTAGGTGGGCACCTTGCTGTGCGAAGATATCTTAATGTTGACATGCTCGTTCAGATTGGCGCCGACACCCGGCAGAGCGTGGCGCACCTTGATGCCAAATTGGCCCAACTGGTCGGGGTCGCCGATGCCAGAAAGCTGTAGCAGCTTTGGCGAGCCAATGGCGCCGGCTGAGAGAATCACCTGCCGTGCGGCGGCAACTGCCATGGTGTTGCCACCACGCAGAAGGTTCACACCATCACATCGATTGCCGGAAAGACGCAGCGAGAGCATCCGCGCGTGGGTGAGTACCTTCAGGTTCTTGCGGCCTCTGGCCATGCCGAGATAGGCACGCGCGGTGCTATGCCGGCGGCCGTGTTTTTGCGAGCCCTGGGTAAAGCCGGTGCCGCACGCGATGCCAATATTGTAGTCATCCACGAAGGGGGTACCGGCCTCGATCGCAGCCGCCATGATGGCGCGGCATGCCTCATTGATGTCGGAGGCGGGGCGCACCCAGAGTGGGCCATCGGTGCCCCGCGCGCCGTGCGGCATACCGCACCAATGTTCCATCTTGATGAAATAGGGCAGCATGCCCTGCCACCCCCAGCCCTGCCCGGCGGCGTCCGCCCAGGCGGCATAATCGGCTGGGAGCCCGCGCGCGAAAACCATCCCATTGATGGATGAGCCACCGCCAAGCACACGCCCGCCAGCCCACACCAAGGAGCGCCCATTCAAGGTGGGATCGGCGATGCCCTGGTAATGCCAGTTGAGCGTTTGCGAGCGAATTGTGGACGTGACGAAGCCGGGAATATGGATCAGCGGCGACACATCCCAACCGCCTGCCTCCACGAGCAGCACCGTCTGTCCCGGATCTTCGGAGAGCCGGGCGGCCAGCACGCAACCGGCGCTGCCGCCGCCGACGATGATATAATCATAACTCTGCATGTCTGATCGGGCCGCCCTGGGGAAGTGAACGGCTTTTGGCCGTGCCCGATCCTATACGACGGTGGCGACATACCGGGCGCACTTATCGCATGGTGATGCAAGCACGCCGCAACCGATCGTAAACGCCCGCAGGTCAGGGCAGTGTGGCGGCGTAGACAACTGGCCAACCCCACCCGGGAGAAGTTGCAGCATGGCGCCGACAGCCCCAGCACGGACCACAGAGAGTGACGCGCGCCTGCCCCGGACACTGGCAGTAGGGTGGGCCATTGGCACAATAGGGCCGACAACTCTACTCTACATCGTGAACTATTCACTGATGTATTTCATGACCGACCTGCTGGGCGTGACGGCCGCCGCAGCCGGGCTGCTGATTTTCAGCACGCGCCTGTTCGATCTCGCCTTCGATCTCTTAGTGGGCGTATTGTCAGACCGCACAATCAGCCGGTGGGGGCGGCGCCGGCCCTGGATGTTCGCGGGCGCCATTCTAACGGCGGCCGGATGTGCGCTGCTATTCAATAGCCCGGCCGCATTGGCCGGCAACCTGCCTGGCGCACTTGGCTGGATCGGCTTGTGCCTGGTGCTGTATTTCGCCGGCTATTCCATGTTCAACGTGCCGTATCTGGCGATGCCGGCCGAAATGACCACGAATTACCGGGAGCGCACGCGGCTGATGAGCTTGCGCGTTGTGTTCGTCTCGCTCTCCGGATTTGTCGGAATATCCGGCGCCAATGCGCTATTGGCCTATTACGGCCGCACCATGAGCGGTTACGGTAAAATGTCCGCCGAAATAGCACTTCTCGGCGTCGTCTCCATGCTGATCCCGGTCGTGGCGACACGCCATGCCGCGGCCACACACCCAGCGCGAGAAGGCAAGCTTGGCTTTATCCTCCAGGCACGCACGGTATTTTCCAATACGCCCTTCCTCGTGCTTATCCTGACGAAGCTTCTGCTTTTGCTTTCACTGTCTTCCATCACCACCGGAATGCTGTATTTCATGGTGCAGGTGCTGCATCGTGGGCCTGCTTCCCTCTCGCTGTATGGTCTGGCAACAAATCTTGGCCTGCTTGTCTCCTTGCCGGCATGGACGCGGCTAGGGCGGCGTTTCAGCAAGAACGCCTTGTTCAGCATGGCCATCGGTCTGGGGATACCGCTTTCCCTGAGCTGGATGCTCGCAGGGCCATCCGAGCCGAGTTGGGTATTTATACTCCGCTCTGCGGTGGCCGGCATGGGCGCAGGCGGCGCCTTGCTAATGGGGCAGGCATTGCTGCCCGACACGATCGAGTATGATTACCTGCGCACCGGCTTGCGCCGCGAAGGCATATTCTCGGCCATCTACTCGTTCATGGAAAAGGCAAGCTTCGCCTTCGGCCCCCTTATTGTCGGCAGCGTGTTGGCCCTCACCGGCTATGTCGCAAGCAAGGCGGGCCAGCCAAACGCGATTCAGCCATCTTCCGCCTTGCGCGGCATCTATTTGGCAATTTCCGTGCTGCCGGCGGTAAGCTCATGCCTCTGCATCGTTCTTCTGCGCTTCTACACGCTCACCGAGGCGCGTTTGAAGGCGGCGGAAGCCTATCGGGCCACGCATCCCGCTTTCAGCGACATGTCGACGAGTGTCCGCGGCCATGTCGAGTTGGCGTGACGCCAGGCCTGGCTAAGGCATCGTCGGCAAATACGTGCGTCGGCACGCCGACAAAGATGCCGCTTCAAACAAAGGCGTGAGGCGCCCGTTCGACCCCGTGACCCGCTTCGGTTAATGTCGAACGGGCCCTAAGCCGGCACGGCCCACCCCCGTTGCACCGCGGGCCGGGCGAGCACAGCATCCCGCCATCTGCTGATGGCGGGATAGGCCTCCAGGCCTAATCCCAGGACCGGCATGGTTTGGGCAATGCAGGTAATCGCCGCAATATCCACATAGGTGAAGGTTTCGCCGGCGAGATAGGTGGACGATACCAGCCGTGCATCCATGGCTTTTAGATGGCGCGCCAAATCGGCACTCGCCTTCTCGATCATGGGCGCATGCGCGGCTGCATCCAGCCTGCGCATCATGAAGACGGAGAACAATTCGGCGCCGATGCCGGAGGCAATGATAAAAGCCCAGCGCGCTGCCTCGGCCCGTTCCATCGCCGTTGCTGGCAGCAGCTTGCCGGTTTTCTCAGCAAGATATTGCAGGATCGCCAGTGATTCAGCCAGGGCATATGGCCCGCCCTCCGGCCCCTCGGAATCGATAATAGCCGGTATTTGGCCGCAAGGATTGACCTTCAGGAAAGCTTCGGATTGAAAATCCCCGCTGGCGAAATCAAGCCGCCTGACGTCGTAGGGAAGCCCGACCTCTTCCAGCATGATCGAGGCGCGATATCCGTTGCCGGTGGGAGCCGTATAGAGGGTAATCATGCTGGGAATGCTTTCTGTTGCAGGAGGGCAGTCTTCAGGGTGAGAGCACAATGGCGTCACCCAAGGCGGCGCGGCGATCAAGCCGGTTGCGTACGGCGCTGTGCCGGCGCTGGTTGAGCGGAAATCGCAGAATGATGAGACTGCCGATAATCAGGCATGCGCTGGGAACGGCAAGGCCCACTATCTTTATCAGAGTAATTACGTGATCCGGTTGCTGGGCAAGGGCAGGATTGAAACCCGCCAACCCGACAATCCATACCGAAAACCCAGCATAGGTGGTGCCAAGCTTGGTGATGAGGCTACAGAAGCTCAAATGCATCGCCCGGCTATCCGCCCCGGTTTTCCACTGCGCGTAATCCGAGCAATCCGCAGCAATAAGATACGGCACCATCAGCAGAGTCTGGCCACAGAGGCCGATCATAATGAACGCCGCCGCGGCCAGAAACGGGCTATTCGGCGGGATTGCGAACAGCATCGCCAAACCCATGCATTCGGTGGCCGCCGCGAGTATAAGGCACGTCTTGCGCTCAAACCAGGCCAACAGCCAAGACCAGACGGGTGTGACGAGCAGCGAAGTCAGGAACAGCAGGATCATATAGAAAAAATAGCTGTCGGGTAAATGCAACGCGTAGACCAACACGAACGGGGTCAGGCCGGTGCGCCCCATATGCGCAATCATCATAAAGATGTAGCCTAACGAAAAACGCATATAGAGCCGGTTGCGCAGGGCGGCAGTGATTGAGCCCTTTGCAACACCTTTTGCGAGCGGCATCTCATGCACCCGCATCACATAGAGCGGCAATATGATGATGACCGGCGCCAGCGCCAATAGCGTTATCACCAGCATGGAATGCCCGTAATACGCCGCGCCCGTGGGCCCAGGCTGCAGCAGCAGCGCTGCCACGGAAGGCCACGCGCCATGCAGGGCAATCGCGGCAAATCTGCGCAAGAATGCCGCGCGCGGATCAAACATAAAGAACGGCATTGAAAAAGCCAGCAGAATCGACGTCAGCATCGTTGCACTAACAGATAGATTTATCCGATTCTTGACATGATAATCACGGGTAAGCTCGGTGCCCTGGGTAAGATAGGGCACGAAAGCCGCCGTCCAGGCAAGGAAGAACGCTACCGTCACCAACACGAACCTGGTGCGGGAAACGGCGGATGGCGGCACGAACAGAAGAACCGTCGCCGGCACATAGATCAACATGCCGATCACCACCCATGGCTTGCGCCGTCCCCACCGCGTGCGCGTCTGGTCAGATCCCCAGGCAACCGCCACGTCGGCGACTACATCCAGAATGCGAGCCAAGGTCAGAATGAAGCCGACAAAAGCCAGCGGCAACCCAAACTCAATGGCATAGTAAGGAGCAACCAAGGCAATGCTTAACTGGGCCACCGTCAGCGGCCATACAAGCAAAACGTATGGCATGATCGCGGGCCGAATGCCCGCGGCCTTGGTCACCCGGCTCACGCCCCCATCCACCCCATGCGGGCTCAGTGTACTGATCCCGCAACCCAGTGTTCCGCTTTGGTGCGGTCGCCTGTGCCGTTCCACGCGGGAACCGCCGGATAGGCAAAGACCGGCCGGGTCCAATCATAACGCGCGCCACCAAGGGGGTAGCGCAGCACCGGCAATCCCATGTAGTTTTGAGGTATTTTCAGATGATAGGTCAGCAGAAACGCCGGCGCATGGCCGTGCTCCACCCATGCTTCCAGCGCGCTGAGATAATCGATTGCGTCGGCCCCCTCCCCGCCACGGGTATGGGCCATGCCAGGCACCATGAACATGCGGAAGAAATCGGTGGTCTTATCGGCGCCACCCATCGCGCGCAGCACGGCTTCATAATAATCGACCGTTCCCCTTGCTGGCACTTCGGGATCGTTCCAGCCCTGCGCCAGGATCAGCTTTCCGCCCTCGGCTTTGAACTCGCGCAAATCTGGATTCAGATCGAAGCGGAATGGCGCCGTCAGCTTCGCACTCCTGTAGTAATCCTCGAAATTCATCGTCAGCATCGAATAGCCTGGGCCTGGGTCGTTCCAGAAATCCAGGTCGCGCACAACATAGCTCACACCCTTGCTCATCCACATCGGCAGATTACCCGTATTGGACCAGCCGGTCTTCACATTGCTCGCAATATAGAGCGGAACCCACTCCAGCTCCGACCCGCGCGGCATGCCGTGTGAAAGCGGCCAGCCTTTGGCATCCTTGTCGCCATCGTAGATCTTGTTCATCACGGTGATTTCATCGCCGGTGAGGCAATCAGCCGCATCACCCGCCTTGCATTGCAACGAGGCAGGATCCCAATGGCACGGCCGAGGATCTTCGAGAAAGCCATCCTGGTCGCCGCCGCAGGCATGCAGCACTGCCTTGTGCACCATCGCTATCTTGTCCGGGTTGAACAGCCGCTTGCCGTTCGCGTCCACGCTGGCATGCGCTGCCCATACCAGCGGAAACGCCCCACCAGAGACCGGCGCCACAGCGATGACGCCGTTGAAATCCTCAGGGAAGCGTTGCGTCTCGCTCAGCGCCTGATCGCCGCCGGTGGAATAGCCACGAAAATAGGTAAAGCGTGGCTTGGTGCCGTAAAAGCGCTGCACAAGGGCAGTTCCAGCAAGAAAGGCGACATGTGTGGCGCGCCAGCCGAAATCCGCCCGCAAGGGCACATTATCCTTCGCCCAGAGCGTGGTGCCCGCATTGCCTTCATGGCCCATATTGGTGTTCAGCACCGCATAGCCACGGATCAACGCATCTTCCGCCGCCTCCATGTTCACAATGCCGCACATGCCGCCGCAGCCTTGCTGCAAGTATTTGCCGTTCCAGGCCACGACGGGCAGGCGCAATTCGAACTTTATCTGCGGCGCGATAATGCCGATAACCCGGCAATAGGCCGGCAGGTCCTGCGCCCGCTCGATCTTGGTGGTAATGGGCGTGGCAGCAAAGGAGTCCGGCCGGTAGTCATCCTGCACGCCGGGCTTTTGGTCTTTCGAGGCCGGCACAAACGCGGTGGATGCGATGTTGGTTGGTGCGTCGATGAGGTCGTTGAAGTCCGTGGTTTGCATCGCTTTGCAGCTTGCTAGGTCGGTGGGGTCCGGCATCGCCCATGCGCATGCGGGCATGCAAAGAACCAGCATTATCAGCGACAGAAATGATGCCGCGGGACCATGTCGCCAGACCTTGCTTGCCCATCTTGGCATTCCGATACACTCCGTCTACGCGACGAAATGCCTAGCGCGGCCAGCCGAGCGCAGATATCATATTCAACGCGGTTGCACATTCATGGTGCTGGGCGGCTGCTCACTTGGCCAATGGCACAGTCAGCCCGACATACCCGTCGGGCCCAAACCGGACAGAGCGCCCCTTGCTTCCCGTATCCTCGAACAGGGTCAGGTCACCAGGCCTAAACACATGGCTTTCGCCCTTGCCATAAAACGCGGTGGCGGAGCCGCGAACCACCAGCCCAAGCTCTCGCCCCGGGCCGACATTATGCGCCGGCGATTGAAAGCCCGGTTTGCCTGTAATCAGCACAACAGACAGGGCATCGCCCGCATAAAGCCTCGTCACAGCATCAGCGATGCCGAACGCCCGCATAGTTTGACCACTCAAGCGGATATGTTCAAAATGGGTTTCACCATCTTTGCCGGTGAAAGCCCGCCAGGCATCCAGTGCGCCATCATGGAATAACACAGGCGCTGGTGGTGCGGGCGCGGCGCCGGCAGGCTGCGCCGCTCCGAGCAGGCACAGGAGCGCGCCATGCCGCATCGCCCGGATCACGAGGCAAGCACCGCAGTGAGTGCAACATAACCCTCGGCACCAAAATGGATGCGCGTGCCAGGCCCGGTCCGGTCTTCAATCAGCACCACGTCGCCTGCCTTGACCGCTTGCGTTGTTCCATCCGAAAGGCTGATGGTGCCACCGCCTTGCAGGATTACCGAAAACGCGCGCTTGCCAGCAGAATTATGCTGCGGCGTCTGAATCCCCGGCTTGACGCTGATGATGAAAACCTTGGTTGCCTTCGCAGCGAAATATTGCCGAAGTGCCCCTGCAAAGGATTTGCTGGCGATAGGCGCACCCTCCCATAGTTCCGTTCGCGCATGGGAAGCGCCATCAGGCCCGGTGGTGATGTGGATATAAGTGAACGCCGGGGGATCGAAGGCTTCGGCCTGCGCCGCAAAGGCGGTAGACATCAATCCGGCAAGCATCAGGGCCATAGATAGAACGGGCGGCATCGACTTTCCTCAGTGTCCAAAAGCCACCATGGTGCGGCGCCGATCGGACTCGCAAGGCTTGCAAGCGCCCTTTGCATGAACATGCTTCCACGCAATTGAACGCCGCGCAAAACGCGTGCATGGTGCCGAGAACGCTGGCCCAACGCGCCAACACGCGCAACATTCGCTGCCATGAACCCGGAGACCCTCGAATAATGACACTCACCCTCGCCCTTGCGACCACCATTGCACAAGCAGCCCTGGAGGCCGGGGCGCGCGAAGATGTGCATGCCCTCAGTGTGGTCGTTACGGATACTGGGGGTGTCATCCGCGTGGCCATGCGCGGTGATGCTGTAGGGCTGTTCGGGATAGATATCGCGCTGGCCAAGGCCACCACCGCGTTGGGCTTCAACCGATCCTCGATGCAGATCGCGAAATCGCTCGGCACCAATCCCGCCGCTACCGCAGGGCTGGTGGGTGCAACCAGCGGGCGCTTTATGCCGATTGGCGGCGGGGTAATCATTGTTGATGATGCAGGCAAAGTCATCGGCGCAGCGGCCGTTGCCGGTTCTGCGCCAGAAAATGACGAGCGATTCGTTATCGAAGGCGTGCGCGCAGCCGGGTTCCAAGTGCCCGATTAGAGGGCCGCGCCGGACTACACTCCAGCCTCCGGATCTATCCGGCCGGGTCGATGATAAGGCGCTAATCTACCAACTGGCCGCCATCCACCGCCAACATGGCGCCGGTTACAAAGCTGTTCTCGGGGTCACACAGGAAAGCGATGGCTTTTGCCACGTCGGTTACTTCGCCAAGGCGGCCGATCGGGTGCTGCTTGAGCAGCATGTCGGTCAAGGCCTGCGGGTCCTGCCCCTCACGCAGATTGCTCCATAGCATCGGCGTATCGATGGCACCCGGCAGCACCGCATTCACCCGCACGCGATGCTTGCCGCCTGCTTTCGCGGCAAGCCTGGTCAGCGCCAATACCGCCGCCTTGGAAACACAGTAGGCGGCCGCATCGCTCAACATGATGTAAGCAAGCCCGGAAGACAGATTGACGATGGCGCCGCCACCGGTCTTTGCCATGGCGTTCATCGCGAACCGGCACCCCAGGAAGCTGCCATCCAGGTTCACATCCATATGCGCCCGCCACTGCGCCAGCGTCATGTCCTCGAACGGGATTCCAGGGGTGAATACGCCGGCATTGTTCACCAGCACATCGAGCTTGCCATGCGAGGCAACAATGCCCTCCAGTGCCAGCGCCCACCCGGCTTCAGACCTCACGTCCATTGGCAGGAAGCTGGCGCGTTCGCCAAGCGATGCAATGGCGCTGCCGTCAGCACCAGGCCTGTCGGAAACAACGACAAAAGCCCCAAGATCAAGGAAATGGCGCGTCAGGCCACCGCCAATGCCCCCAAGGCCGCCGGTGATGAAGACAGTTCTGTTCTCGAAGGACATTCGATAGCGCCCACTCCGTTGGTCGGGTCATAGGCGCTCGCCAGCCGTTATGTCATCGGGTTCGCCACGCCTATCCGCGATACGGGCAGGTTTCTCGTGCCGTGTTGACGCCCTTGGCACAGAGGTTGCGTCGTAGGGGCATGAGCCCGAAAGGATCACCCATGGAACCGGCCTATTTCACGCGCTACGACCAGGTTCATATGCAGCGAGACGAACACGGAATCCTCGAGGTGCGGCTGCACACAAACGGGGGCCCTTGCCTGTTCGGTCCACGCACGCATGAACACATGGTCGATGCATTCTACGACATCAGCAAGGATCCGGATACTCGGGTAATGATCCTAACTGGCACCGGCGATAGCTGGATCGGGGGCTTTGATGGCAGCCAGGCCACCGAAAAAGACGATTTCAAGATTCCCCGGAACTGGGACCGCGTCTATTGGGAGGGGAAAAAGGTTCTGCAGAACCTTCTCGACATCGATGTGCCGGTGATTGCCGCCGTGAACGGGCCTGCCCTCGTCCATAGTGAGTATATCCTCACCTGCGACGCGGTGCTCGCCTCAGATAACGCGGTATTCCAGGATCTCCCGCATCTGACCTTCGGCCTCACGCCCGGGGATGGCGTGCACGTTCTCTGGCCGCACGTGCTCGGCCCTATAAGGGGCCGATATTTCCTTGCCACACAGCAGAAGATCGGGGCGGAGGAAGCGTTGCGTCTTGGCGTGGTCAATGAAGTGCTGACGCTGGCCGACCTGTTGCCGCGCGCGTATGCGCTGGCCCGCCAACTGGCTGCGCTGCCAACGCTCACCTTGCGCTATATGCGGGTCGCCACGTCGCAACGGCTGAAGGAATTGGTGGTGCGCGAGGTCGGTCACGGCCTGGCGTTGCAAGGCCTCAGCGGCGCGGCGCTTGGTAACCCGGGCCCGAATCCTCGCCCGGAGGACGTTCCCCCACAAGCATAAGCCGCCATCAGCGCAGCCGCATATCCGCAACCTCGGCGCCAAACCAGGCCTGTGGCTCCGATGGAATGGCCTGGTCCCGCTGTTCCTCGGCGCTAACGCAGGCTCTTGTTGAGCTATAGAGCGACTTCCAGGTGCTCTCTCCGCCAAATGCATTCAGCAAGCATGCATCATATACCGTATAGCTGCGCCCAGCCCGGCAGCCAAAGGATGTGCGGTCCGCTCGCGCCGCTGTCAGCACCACACGGTTTGCGCGCGTCATCGGAGCTTGGGTAAAGCTTCCCGAAAAGCAGCTGGAAACCACCACCACCGTGGGCGCGTCGCCGCACCCCCTTACCAGCGCAGCGTCCAGCGCTTGTGGGGTCAGGAACACCTGGTTCGCGGCAAGCCAAAGCCCCTCATGCTCGCCGCCATGCGATGTTGCGAACACCAGACACCCCTGCCCAGGCGCCGGCCGCATGCTGGCAACCGCAGCCAGCACATGCTCCAGCGTTGCCGAGCGTGCGCCGTGCCGCCCAACCGCGGCACGCGAGGCACTCAGAAGCTGAATATCCGGATGAGCGTTCCCGGCGCCCATCAGCACGCGAAACCTTGCAACCGCGTTGTCGAATACCGGCAAACTGCCATCGCCCGCCACGAGAACCATCTTGTAACCCGCGGGCGGTGCTGTGGTACCATCGGCTGCTTGTGCAGCCCATATGCCGGCGACGGATAGCAGCAGATACAGTATGCACAGGCGAACGACGAACATGATACCATCCTCGGCGGGTTCAGATATGGATATCGGGCTTGGCGCCAAAAGAAGAAGGAGCGCGCAGCCGTGCCGGCACTTGCTCCAAACGCCAGCAGAACCAAACCCAGCCAAACTGATCTAGCATCAGCATGTATCCGGCGCCATGCCAAACGAACTGATGACAATCCCGCCGCCGCCTGCCCAACGGCACCGACCGACCGCGGCGGGAATCAACCGAACGGTGCTTCGTAACGCCGATCTATCCATACTCTGCCGATGCAACCTAGGGCGTGCCGCCAGCCGTGGCCTCGTATTCGACCAGCGCGGCGATGGCCGCATTCGCGATGGCCCGATCCGAGTTGCTGCCAGAGGCCTGCCAAGCCGCCACGGCCGCCTGGGCCGAGTCCAGCAACCGCTTCAGCTCAGCCACCGCCATAGGGTCCGCAGTCGGCCGCGCCGCATAAGCCCCCTCCACGGTCGCAGCGAGATCAAGCGCCACAGTCAGGTCTGCCGCCTGTTCCGGTGTGGTGGTCGTACAACCAACCAGCACCGCAAGAAAACCAATGCAGGCTGGGGAATGTCTCATCATAGGTTTGCTCCTTGCTTCTTGGCGATTTCAGCCACCAGTGTTTTCGTTATGTCTTCGGCTTGTTTTGTTGCGCCTGCATTATCTGGCAAAACGATTGAAACGATGGCGCCGGTGAGAAGCGGCATCGCCGCCGCAAGACTCATCTGCTTCAGCACCAGGGCCACCGTTGTACCGACAAGCGCCGAAATGCCCGCCACTGTGGTTGGTTGCCGCCACCATGCACGCAGCTTCTCCATGCCGAAATCTCCTCTTTCTAAAAGGAAACACCACGATCGACGCTGTTACTGGCGCAGGAGCTTCATCTCCACCAGCCAGTGATAGATCGGCTCGGCCAGCCACAGAACGGCGCTGCCTACGAGCCCGGCACCAAATACCAAACCGGCAACACGTGACTTCAAAGTGACGATATCGCCGATCGGCCGTCTTAACGCCTCTACGGCGGCGACGAGATCACCAATCGACCGGGTATTCTCCAAACTATCCGTTCGAAGCCCGCCCACATCATGCTGCAGCACGAACACAAAGCACTCCATCTTCTCTTCAAGCTCGCGCTGGTCCTGCCGCAGAACATGCAACTCAGATCTAACAAGTTCCTGAAGTTGCTCAGTTTGAGATTGCCGCAGCTCTATCGTCTCGTGCAAACTGCGGATACTTGTCAGCACTTCGCCCATCTGCTGGAACAACAGATGCAACTCGGCTTGCACCATGAAATTTCTCCCTAAAAGAAATTCGCTGGAGCTCTTGGCCTCTCAGGTGTCGCGCTGGAAAGGCCGCCACCGATCTGGCTCTAGACCTC
>Ga0116229_10000617_pt1 | contig 49302 bp, 43 predicted proteins | sample S1TSphgellanicum_3_FD_87313 | JGI IMG/M metagenome (GOLD analysis project Ga0116229, IMG submission 87313) | Host-associated microbial communities from peat moss isolated from Minnesota, USA - S1T2_Fc - Sphagnum magellanicum MG | ecosystem: Host-associated > Plants > Peat moss > Unclassified... | reverse complement strand
TCACCACTTTTACCCCAACACGATACTTACCCCTGAAACGCCTCATTCCACCCGTCTGATTCTCGATATAACGCTCTTAACTCACTTTATCACATCTTTATTCCTCTTACCCCCCCAAGGTAACTTAAAGTAAGTTAAAATAAGATAAAGACAGATGGATTGACAGACGTGATCAATGGCTGGCGTGTGTCTCTCCGCCACCACGACCCGCAGCGCCAAAATTATACAGAGGCCAGTTCTGCCATAGAAAATGCAGAGGCCGGTTCTACCATAGAATGCTTTTGCAGCAGAATTATCGTGTCACAGACAGACGCACGCACAGACGTAGTGAATTAATATAGTAGATTAGGGTTCTTTTCCTTAAGAAATGTTAAGGAAAAAATTGTACAACTATAATGTTCTCCTAGGCATTCCTCCAAGAGACATCTACTATGATGCCTTGGGGAATTAATTTTCTCCTAAGATATACCCTAGAGGATTTGGTGATAACATCTCTTCTCAAGATTGGCCTGACCCTAGAGGATTTGGTGTTTTCCTTGGGAAGATGCCAATTCCTTGAGTGTCATGCGAGGAAAATGGTATCTCTTTGAGCATTTTCAGAGAATTAATATTTTCATAGGGGAGACTTGAAATGTTTATGGGGGAATTTATTGTTTGTAAATTTATATTAAATGTGATTTCATTTGTTCCCATAATACTAGATATGAAAGAAGTTGAACCATAGTACCCATGATGTTGCATTTGTTTACACCAAATGCATGACATATTTTGTTGGATTGCAATAAAAGATGAATAGATGTTTAGCATGGTTAAAGTTATGTTGGTTAGGGAGGTAATTGAATGGGACATTCATGTTTTTCCTTGGCACTTTGCCTCTTTTGGTTTTGAAAATATGGGGAACAACATTTCATAACATACAAGTTGAAGATGATGAATGGGTGAATTCATTTTATTCCATGGGAAATGTTTTTTGGGAGTCTCAAAAAATCACAAAGACCTCAATGGGTGGCTTCATGCATGATTGTCTCTTAGAATCATACCCTGCAATGTGTCAACTTCAAACTTGACCTATAATGGCAACAATTTTAAAGCAATTGGGTCTTGAGCTACTAATGGACATGTGTGATGGATTCAACAATCTAGGCATTGAAAGTTTTAATAAAATGACTAGTAGATGCTAATCTTCATCTATTGTTATAATCTTCAATTTTGTTATGTAACATATCATTATTCAAATATTCACAGTTTGTAATATAAAATTAAAAAATAAAATAAAACAAAACATATTCCATAATCCATATTTAAACAAGTATCAAATTTGCAATAATCTAAAACAAAATTTAGAACAATATATCTTCACTAAGATAAATAACACATAATGCTTTGTTGATGCTTCTTATAGAAATGTGAAAGATATTGTCAAACACATCATGATGCCCATAGTGCATCCTAATTTTGCAATCTAATTTTGTATTGTAAGTAACATATTAAAGGGACCTTTCAAACATGGTCAATGCACTATTCAAGATCATGTTGTCCATGTGCGCTAATATCGAAATTAAAAACAAATTTTATGGCCACAAGTAAGTCTTTGAGAGTGATTGTAGATGAAGATGCTAAATGAAAGCCTTCACAAAACCCAAAATGCTTCAACCATCCTCAACTTTAATACCAAAGGTTTCAATCATGTATTCAAGATGTCATTCTAATTAGACAATTTAACAAGGTGTGTTTGCTTTAGAGGTTGGGCCAATACCTATCAGCCCAATGTCACAAAGTCGGCTTCTTGCATGGACATGAACCATGCCAAAAAAGACTACACCCAATAACAAAAGTAGGTTACATTTAAAGGCAAACTTTCTAAAGTGTACAACAAAACAAGTTGGCACACTTCACAAAAATATCCATATGGAGTGATTTGTATTTTGCAACTTGTTTGTTTTAAGAAAAAATGAGTTGATTCTGTGAACATTAAATTTCATTTGAATGAAAATTATAGTGAATGAATTTGCATAACACAAGTTGAATTGGATGCAATTTAAGTAATTTGAATTGAATTGAAATTCCTAATTGAAGTGAATTGAACTAAACATAATGTTCTATTCCTTTGGATTAAACAAGGTTAATGTTCTTGAAATTTTAATTGAATTGAATTCATCAAACCAAATTGAATTTAGGGTGAAAGCATGGTAAAATATATTTAAAAAAAAAGTTTAAAAAAAAACAATAAAAAAATGATCCAATTTTTGACACAAGTAGGAAAAAGTAGATTGAAAAATAATTTAAAATAACATAATAAAAACATGGTGCTTTTCTTTGAGTTTATAATGAGGTGATTACAAAATTTGAAAAACTTTGGCACAATAATAGTGGATAACAATTATGTTTGAAAATGATTGGTCAAATTGAGTTTGAACATACTTTTCCACAAAAAGTTTGATGTATTCTACTATAACATTTAAATGTTGAGAACTTACGAACACATTTTAAAAATACATCACGTTGAAAATGAAGAATATTCAATATTTCATCTACTTTCACCTACTTGTACAAGTTTGGACAACCTAAAAAGTAGGAAAAAAAGTACATTTATTTTTTAAAAATCTATTTGAATGCATATTAAATATGTGATTAATCAACATCATTGTGATAAAATTATAGATTATTCTCATGTTGAACATTAAATAAAATAAAAAATTAATTTTCAATACATTAAAACTTGTTTATGGCCTGTTTTTTTGTGTGACAAGGAACAAAAATTGTCTACTTTACCTTGCAGGCACCTTTTAACTGATTATAAAAACTCAATTACGAAAAGGCACATGTTAATTTGTCTTTTCATATCCATGTAGATGGGTTGGCAAAAGGAATGAGGTAGTTAGGTAATTATGGAATGTTTTCATAATTGTCAAGCACTTGGACAAAATCGAGAATTGTCATGGTGATGATCACTAATGGACCTTATACATGTTTCACCTAAACCAATCTTCATTGGAATTTTCTAGTTAGAAAACAAACAGTTCAAGATTGAAAACATCATGTCTCAAAACTTTCAATGGCATAGAAGTAGTTGCATCTGTCCTTTTTCAGCAATGGAAAAGCTGACTAACAAGAGACCAAATTGCGATGCACTAAGGTGAAGGCAAAATTAAGTAAAATAACCCACTTTGCCTTCTGTTGCAGTAACAATGCATGCTGTGACAAACTCAATTAACTCATCACATTGCAAATCTGACCTATTACTGTCCACAGCTGCCCATGATGTGGTCCCTTTGCCATGGACTAGTGCAATGTCATTGCAAGTATGCAAGAAAAAGGAAACCAAAAGCAGAAGAAGGAACCAGACAAACAGACAGAGAAAGAGAGAAAGAGGCAGAGAGAAAAGGCAGGAAGAAAAAAACCAACAAAGAAAAGCTTACCTTAAGAGAGAAAGTAAACAGAGCTGAAATAGCTTGCTCCACAGGGATAGCCATCTTCCCTACCTTTCCTTTCCTTTCATTTCCTTTCCCTTTCCTTTCATGTTCTGTTCTGCCCTTCATTCCTCCTCTACCTCAGTATCAAGATGATGTTGCTAGGTCTAACATTTCTGTCCTTGCACTGTTGTTGCTGTACACATAGAGAGAGAGAGAGAGAGAGAGAGAGAGAGTTATGTCTAAGTTATGTCCAGGCTAGATCACTAGAGTTGCTAAGGAAGAAGAATACCCATCATTTTTGGAGAAAGACCTGTTGTTAAACCCTGTCATCTGCTTTATCACAGATCACGAGAAAGCAAACATCTTCCATTATCACTAAGTGAAACTTTTAACTCAAAACCATGACATCTACCACATCAGTTAACCTGATTAGAAAGAAACTTCAGTATGGTCTGTAATTTGATCCATAGAATACAACACATGCACTGTGATGATTTACCAGGTCAAATTGCTAAACACCAGATTCTTAGCCCAGCAAATCAGGTAATTTAAACAAAAAAAGGCTCGATGAAGCCTGACTCCACCTCACACTCACCATTAGGAACTTAGAAACTAACAGCAGAAGGTACAAAAAGATATAGTACTACTTATAAGCAGAATAGAATATAATAACCCTCATAGGTATTGAGAAATCTCCATACTCACTCCTAGGGCCTTATTCGTATGTGTACTAAACCTGGCCATTATGTGTACCTTTGGAATGTCATTTCAGCAGAATTAATCTGGGTTACCTGCAACCCAAACTAGACAGGTTTCCTGAAGAGCAAAAGTCAGGAAGAAACCTTTCTCTTGTAGTATCAAAATTGATTAGTTTTTTGTTGTAGTGTTGTGCATATGAGAGTGAGAGTGGCTGGTCAGGTTGCCCAAGGCAGTGTCACAGGCTCAACAAGCCTTTGTCTGCAAATAGACTACCAAGTTCCCACCTTGACAACAAGGTGTGATGTTCCAAGCCAAAAGAGGTAGCCTGTACAGTTTTGGAATGTAACCTATCCATGGTTACTTGAGTGGCATCTGGTAGATGTAATTCAAACTCAAGTAATGGTTGGAATACTCTTATTGTACCATTGTTTTCTCTGGCTCAGGACTCAACTAGCACATGCCCATTGCACTTGTGATAATTTGCTTCTTCAGAGGACCCAGGATATTTACTGTGTTGAAGCCAGCTGCACAAGCTATATTCAGAGGCCTGAAATCTTTGGCATATAGCTTTTGGAAGCCATCCAATATTGCCATAATTGCCATGTTGGTCTTCTTTCGTTCATTCTCATATTCCTCCAGTACTCCTTCCTGGAAACAAAAAAGAAAACCCGTCCACCATCCAGGAGATTATGCAAACTGTTGTCATGTTTGCACTATGGCCCATATGCATCAAGCCTCTCACCTGGCAGCTCAATGAGTTAAGTGTACTTCACGACATCAGTGTCAAGACAACAGCCTAGTCAACCAGGTAATAGCCACCTTGCAAGTGGTGGTGGGACTAAATCTGCTAGGTGCACACTAATGTACCACAGGGGAGGCATCTACTATCCAAAAGTTGGATGGTTGCCTGCCACTTCCACCATAGTAGTGTCTTGATTAGAGGAAGAGTCAGGCACCTGCAGTAGCGATTCTCCACCTTTGAACAAGGCTTTGGTGATAAGAGACACTAACACTTTGCCATCTTTTAAGCCTATGATGCTCAAACAACACAATTTGCATCATATTATGCATCATGGACTTAAAAGATGGCACCACATCATCACAAAACCTAAAACATCCTTGCTCATTTTCAACTAGTTCTCATTGAGATGGTGGCTCTTGCACAATGTTTCCAACTGACACCCATTGAACCCACTTAGAAAGAAAAACCATGACACATGCTTTCAATCCAACATCCATTATGATGGTTCTTGAGGTCCAAAATGGAGACAAGAGTATCACACTTTCCTTTCAGACGTCTGAGACAATGGCTGTAGCTCAAGCAACTTGGCTGTCACAAGATCAGGATGCTAGTAAGCCTATTTTCTCAATAAACCTACAAATTGGTGAAAAAGTGTTCTAGATGCAATTGCTGCCTTTCCACAAATGCCACAAAAGAAGTGAAACTGTGTCCTTACCACTAGTCTTGTTCAAAGACATTGGCCATCAGCAAGTTTGATTTGCACCCAATCCTGTTGTCAACTACTCTCAGCAGGTTCTGTTCAAGTTGGAGACACTTTGCTGGAAGATGAGTCACACACACCGCTTGTCATGGGTGAACTTGCTGCAGTAAGTCAGACACAGAACAGAAATCAGAACTTGTAGAAGCTGAAGTCTTTACCACAGCCTGAAAGCAATTGCAACCGTAGAATGAAAATTTCCAAGCTCATTTCTATCTTCTTCAATGTGCATGCCATGACCAGTCACATCTCTAAAACACAGAATGCATCTGTGGTGTGTTCTGAAAATCCTTACCAAGCCCACACCCAACAGCAGCACCAATCATTCCACTGCCTACAATGAACATATCATAATCCTGTGGGGGCAGTACCTGATTTACCTCTATAGAAACACAAAGAGGAATTTCGAAAAAACAGCACCATTCCTCGTATTGAGCATTCATCAATGGTGCCAGTTGCTGCAGGTGCCAAATCCAGAAAACTTGCTTGCAAGGTTTGCATTTGAGTTTTGGCAAGTTGGCATCAAATTCAATTCTGCTTAATAAACAGATCATCAAGATGCTGAATCAACCAAATATGAGAAAGATGGTTGTGGATGACTAAAAAGACCGGAAATCCACAAAAGTATTTGAGCGTTGTTACTGTTTCACTCTGGAAAGAGAAGCTTGCTGATTGGAATTGGAGCCTTTGGGCGGAGAAAGAGCTGCTGCAGCGCCGCTGCTTTACTCTAACTAAGATTATCCCCGGCGGTGCGTCGTATGTGACCCTGCACATTAAAATTAGATGAAGAAAAGTTAAAATTTGCCGGTTTCGTTCAGCAACGAGGTCTTGGCCCAGCATTTTTTGCACAGTTGCTGGTAAAATGCACAGCAAAATAGTTTGGCCCAACATTTTTTCACAGTTTGCTGGTAAAAGGCTATACACCTGGTAGAGAAGAGTCTAATAAATATGATCTCTGCTCCCTGTTTCTGATTGGCCAATGGCATTGAATGGTCCAGGTGGTTTTTGATTAGTAGTGTACCACCTATTTGCAGTTTTACTTTTGTGGGTAGGGTTGCAAAAAAGTAAATAACAAAACTTGGATTTGAGATATATATTTGCAGGGTCTACTGAGCACTGCTAGGATACACTAACTTAGGCATGACTCCATTCATCATTTTCATCAAGAATTCACAAGCAGCTTTCCAAATGTAGAACCTGTTCTGGGTGTGTTGGTGCATGTAAGTGTTAATGGCCATATATACGGCATGTAAATCCCATGTAAGTGTAAATCATTTACACTTAAACATCCAAACTTTTTACACTTACATGGTTGGCATGTATATAATTTTAAAAATATTTAGATGAGGCCAGTGTAAATATTTCTCAAATACACTTGCAGGCCCAGTGTAAGTGTTTTGGGGCATGTAAGTGTAAGTGCATATACTAAGGTTATTTATAAAGTCACATTGTCTTTGGGCCTCCTTTCATTTTCTAACCCCTCTTTCAGTGTATACATAAGGTGAGAAAATTTTACTACATCTGTGTATGAAATGCTGAAACTCAACATTTAATGCATAAGGTTCTAAAGTAATTATAGTAGTTGTACATGTAGGAGCAATGAAAATATATGTAGTAGCAGGGGAGGCGCTTGGGGAAAATGGAAGACAAGGTGAAACTCAGTTTATCACAGAAATGAATGGTTTTTCGAATTGCCTCCCCTCTTCCCCCTTGAATGTTGATGTTTTTTTTGGTTCAGGTTTCTTTTGAGTTTCACCCTGTTTATGACCAAACTCAGTGTTCTGATGCTATTATTTATTTATTTTACAAATATTTTTATTATATTTTTAGTATACACATTTAATGACCATGCCTTCTTGTAAATCCATATTAATTAATTGTGGGTGCATGTTTTGATCAATGTTTTTGCAATGGGCCATTTGATGGGCCTATCACCAAAAGCATCATGACATCCCCCCTTAGCGCAAAAAAGTTTACATTATTTTACACTTACACTGTTTTACACACCCATATAAAGTCATATAAGTGTATTTATTTTATGCTTGTATTGTTTTGCATAACCACGTAAAAGTATATAAATATATTGATTTTTACATTTACACTGTTTTACACGACTTAAAATAAATTTAAGTCATTTTACACTTACTTTTACACCTTTTGTGTTCTACAATTACACTTACACAAATGTAAATGAATATTAAATAATTACATGCATTGTAAGTCCCAAACCATTTACACGCATAACACTAGTACGGACCCAATCGGCAGCTCTAAACATTCACTCAAAGTTTTTGTTGTAGGACCCTTTCGAAATCCAACAATATACATAATTAAAGTTATAATGGTGTCTGTTCGGGCAGTGCTTGAAATTTTTTTCTAAGCACTGTCCATTCTTTGTGGTGTGCTTTGTAAAAGGGGGGGTTGGGTCTGTCAGTCTGTGACAGTTATTATCCAACTGACAGTTGATGGACTTAAATGAGATTTCATGAATGGAATGAGGTCTTGAAACAAGCGAAGTCCTCAAAACTTTCGAGAACCTGAATCGAAGTGTTCAGAATCCTCAATAAAAGACCTGAATCCAGATTCTCAGTATCCGATCCAAACCTCGAGATGGACCTAAAACGAGGTTTCCAAAAAAAAATTCGTCGTTAGAAACCTGAAACGAGGTCCTCAGAGAGAAAACTCGTCGTTCGAGGGGCCGAGCAAGGTGCCACGGGTGGTTGGAGTGCCGTAGCCATGGGTTGCCCTCACTCGTATACATAAAGTGTGGTTCCCTTTTAGAATTAAAAAAACCAATATTCTCATGTTCCCAATCCCGGCCTTCACTTTTAGTCAAGAAGCAAGGAATTTGTGGGTGGGCATGAGAGATTGTGCTGACCATGTTAGATGCATGTGATGAGAGCATTAGCCTACTGGTTTCATAAGAATCAAGCGAAGTGTTTTTGGCAAAAGAAAAGGTGATTTCTTGGAGTTGAGGTTTTCTAAGCTGATGAAATTTTCTCATGTTTCTTATTAGTTGACGCCACGGATGTTTGTTGGAGATGGGTGGTTCTTGGAATCCATTTCTGGAACCCATCCAATCTGTCTCCTGGGGTTGCATTGCCTTTGAAGTTTTAAGAGCGACCGTGATGTTGTCTCTTGAGTTCTTTCTACATCAGGCTTGATTTGTCAACACATTTGATACCTACCAGTTTGCAAGTTGCACCTGGATCTCATTACTTTTAGACATCTGCAAAACCTAATCAGAAGTTCTTGGCAACTTACATGAAATCTCGCAATTTTGAGTTTTAGGGTTGTGAGAACACCAATCGCTCCTGGGGTTGCATTGGATTTGAAGGGTTGAAGAGCCACCATATATTTTCTCTAGAGTTTTCCTATAGTACCACCTTCTACATCAGGCTTGATTTGCCAAACACATTTGATATTTGGAAGTTTGCATCTGGATTTCATTGCTCTTTGAAAGCTGCAAAACCTAATCAGAAGTTCATGGCAAGTTACAGAAAATCTAGCAATTTGATTAAAAAAGGATTTGCATATAATGTTTTTGAGTCATTTGAGAGATGCACCACTTTCAGCAGAATGGAAGCCAAAACCCTATCTTGAGTCTAATTGAAGATGCCGAGTTTCTCCCTTTGTTCAAGCTTTTTTGTTTTTCCAGATGACTTGTTGCAATCAGTTTGGAGATGGGCTGTTGGTATCATTTCATGCTGTCTCAAAATCTGATTTTCTACATTAATGAGTTTTTCTCAGGAGAATTATCAATGAAATGGTTCCTGTCTTTCAGTAGTTTGAGCTTACTGTAGTGATTGTTTATTGTGAATCAGACAACAGTGAGGGTTTTTGCCATGGGGACTCCCCTATTAAGAGTGGGAGATTTGCTGCGGGATCTTGCAGACCCGCCTTTTTCTGCAAGCCCAGCTTCACTGTCTTCATCCTCCATCTTATCATCTTCTACACATCCTCTGTCCTGTATGTGCAAATGCACCTTGCAAAGCTTAGATTGTTGTATTCTACTTTCTTATACATTTCCTTCCTTTAATTTTGAACCCTTGTCATTTTTTTGTCGAACATTTGAATGATGAGGGTGCATGAAAGAAGCGATCTACTTTTATTTCAGAGCTTTGAATGGCAAGTGAGCTCATTGAAAGTAATAACAAAGAACATGGGTTGGTGTGGTGGGGATGCAACAGCAGCTGTGGAAGGTCAAAATCTTCAGCTCACCTTTGAGGTAAGTAAATCCTGTGTCATCTTGCATCCCTTTCCCCATCTTCTGCAGTAGGAGGATAAAGAATGGGAACATCAAGCCAAAAGTCTTGAGGTTATGGCACATGAGTGCCTTACTGGTTGTCTGTTCAAATTCAGCTAGATGCATGCCTGGTGTTGCGTTTCATATTGACCTAGCTATATTTGGGCTAACTGGCTGAACTGGTTATGTAAAACTTTGGAACCTGGAGGTTTCTGAGTCCTTGGGTGAAGGCTTGGGTAGCCAAATTGTAATTCCTCAGCTATTTGACCTTGTCTACCACTGAATGGAACCAGTATTGTCAGTTGTTCAACAGGCACCATGAGCTAGGCCTCTTCTTTTTCATCTATGACAAATATCATGACCTGCAGTCTCAGAGGCATGAACAGAATCTGTTTGATTCAAGTAGAAGAGGGTAAGTCTATCAGTTGAAGCCAGTTCAGAACGTGACCTGGAGCCTGATGGTCTGATACTTTGACCCACAAGAGGTCAACAGGGGTATTGTACACAAAGAATGACTGTAAAGCACCTGCTAAAGTTTGTATCACAAGGCTGATCCAGGTTTGTGGTATGTGCCTATTGAATGTCTGAACAAACTAGTCAAGCAGCACTAGCCCCCCCCCGTGTGTTGTTAGCATTGGATGACAGTATGACAACATCACAATGGGTATTTGATTTAGATGTGAACTCTGAAGGGTTATGTTACTGCATGATCTTGGCTTTAACCCAGGTGTATGATAAAGTTTGGATGCCTGAGTCTCGAAAACTGTAACCCTTAGAGATTCAGTTCAATATGCCTCAAAAGTCCTGTGGATAAGAGTTATTGCAAGGATCTGGATTTGAAATATTTCAAAGGGGACAAATAGGGAAATAGACTGATTTGGTTAAGGGTTTCTCAAGTTTGGGTCTGAGATAAGGCAGACCAGAATTGGGTTTTAAGCCTGCAATGTTTAAAATCTACTGAAGAGACATATAAAAGTGTCTTCACCAGTGGAGAAATGGGAAAATTCAGCATGAATAGGTAGGTTCAAATTTCATGTTGTGTTTAAATTCGTTGATGCCAAACTGAGGTTCAAGCAATTTTCAACAGAAAGAGCTACTACTCAACAAGTGTATCAGACACACTCCAGTTTCTATGTTTATTCTCAGGTCCTCTGCTAAATGCAAGAGGACCAACCTCTGTACTATCTTAGTACTTTAGTGTCCAAACCTGTCTTTTGCTTATGCTACTTTGTGCTTGGAACTGTGAATATCTGGTGGGTAAGGTTTTAGAAAGGATTTCAATCTTTGGAAGAACTGCAGCTACAGTTTTGAAGTGTTTCAAGGCCATCATAATGGGAATTTTGGGAATTGCAGAAGTCTTACAATGAGCTGAATACAGCACTGGCACAGAATGGTCATTCTTGGACTGGCATAAGTGAGAAGGTAAAAGAAGTACAAGAGTCACAGCATATTACCAATTTTCTGATAGACATGTTTCAAGTCTAGTAAAAAATAGTTTTGTAAAATTTCTCTTGGGTCGTTGGTGTACAATTGATGCAAAAGAGGTATGGGATGTCTAGGGGTGGGGTGCATTGATGTTCATTATGTCTGGGAAGCCTGACTACAACCTGGTGGCTATTTGTTGGATGTGATATGCAGTTATGTGCGGCTCTTGCAATAGCAGACAAGCTTGTAGCTACAGCACACCTGCACCTAGGACTATTACTAACGCAAGTTCATGACCTACAGTTTCTGCTGGAGAGAGGCTGCATTGCACTTGTCAAGTTGAAAACTGCTGTGGGATTGAGCCAACAAGTTGCAGACTGCCACTAATGAACACAAAGGATTATGTTAATGAAACTACAGTTTTTGGATTTTCCTCACAAGAAGGGATTTTGTTTTGAAGGAGGTGCAAATGAGCATGCTCTTTTTTGGGATGATTTTAATATTGCACTGTTTTTTCATCTGGATTAGAAATTGATTATGTGTGCAACAGCCAGCAACTCGTACCATTTAGCCATGACATTTCCATGGTTGGTCATTCAGGTTTAAATATGCTAAGAGAGTTCCCAAATCCCAACAATTACTGAGTAACATGTAGGGTTTCTGGAGTTGTGTTGAAGTTCTGGTAGCAGGTGTTGTGCATTTGCATGAGCTACCCATATGGAGATCCAAAACCTCCATATGTAGATGTAGATGCATTTTGTACATGCAAGGGCTACTGCAATAAGTTGTTACTGGGTATTGGCAGCAGAGCTTTGTTGAAATTATAGGAAAATTTCCCTATTTTATTTTTCCTAGGAGAGAAGGTTTTAAAAAATCATATGATAGTTGCATTCTGGTTAAAGCTTTCAGTCCGGATGTACAACTTTCTTCACTACCTTCCACCTGAGGATCTTGCTCCCAATGTCTTCAAGCGCTGGATAACTGGTTATTCACCCAGGTCCCCCACTTAGATGGAGGCTAGATACCAACTGTCAAGTACCCAAGTTCCTTCATTTTCTCAACATGCAAATTGGGAAAACTTTGATTTTTTTGTTCTTATAGTGGGAATTATCCAAGTTTTGCAAGAATTCTCCAAATCTTCAATATCACAAAATTTGAAAAAATGAAAAAAGACCGGTACCCACTAAGATTAAAACTGTGAATCTCTTGATATGATTTTAAACTTTCCCAATGAAACTGCATTAGTGGACATAATGAAAACTGAGCTTATGTCCAATGTCAAACGCCTCATTATTGGAGATTGACAGTTTTCTGTGCTAATTGATTGATTGATTGATTGAAGTTTGTCTTCTCATGTTTGGCACTGCTGATTTTATGATTTCATTTCGCAGCTTTATGTAGACCAGGGTTTTTTTTCAATTTTGTGATGTAACTAAACTGGTGATCATCCACAAGAATGTTTAGCCAGAATTGGCTATAAATTAGGTATGAAAGTAAAAACTTTAAAGTGTCCTTCAGATTTTTTTGCTACATTCTAAAACCCAATATAGAAATCTGGCTATTTTTCAGAAACAATTGTCGAAATCTGGCTACTACTTGGAATCACAGTTGTTCCCAACAATCTAACCTGGAGATCACAATGTGGTCAGCTTGGTGTTGCCCTGAGCTTGTGCCATCACTTGTTGAAGTATAGGTGTTGTCCAAGTTCAGTCTGAGCTTTAAATTTGAAAACTGCCTTCCTCTGATACCGTAGCTCAGGGCAACTAGAGTCATTAAATATACAATCACACCTAATGTTAAGTTGATATTCAGAGAGACAAGCTTTTTTTTTTTGGGTCTGTTGCATTCATATAAGAATGTTAGTTAACATCAAATGCTAAGTGGAATGCTAGGTGGCACACAATGTAAAGTGAGTATTAAGTTGATATTAGCTTAACAACAGATTCTAGGTGAAATTTCAAGTGACACAATGTTAAGTGGGTGTTAAGTTTATGTTAAGAGGATGTTATAATGGTTTCATCTTAAATCCTAGGTAGAATCTAGGTGACACATAATATTGAATAAATAATAGCTTGATGTTAAGTGGATGTTGCATTTAACATCAAAATTTCAAAAAACAGACCTTAATCATGATTCAGGAATAGTGTTAACTTGTCAATGATAAAAAAAGGCTATCATTACAATATTTGTTAGGATTTTTTTTTTACAAAAAAATCTAGTGGTAGTAATGTCATGGCCTCTATCAATGCATTAACAAAAATGACCATTTACACCAAAGTCATCATTTTCTCCACTTTCTTTTTTATTTGGGTAAGTGGGCAGGATGGTGAGACCAGATGTCACAGTTGTCTCCATGTTATGTAACGTTGTGTTATGTCCTTTTGTTGGGTTTACATAACATTGATTGAAAAGCCCAAAATCTAAGTTTAAGGCTAAATTCAATGTTAGCTAGTTTAACACCAAATTTGCACCACTTGCCAACTAGGATACTGCATTATTAACAATGCTACCTAACATTGTATATGTGAATGCACCCCAAATTAAAAAAATTTAACATTGATTTATCATGGATTTGGGACTAGTGTGAATCATGCATTAGAATAAAAACAATGTTAGGTTAAAGCCATAAAAGGGGGCTTTAAGTCAATGTTAACAAAATGTTTTTCCATGGTTTTCTTATGTGTGAATGAGTAGGAAAAAAAATCAATTTTTAAATTGGTGCTAATTATTATATAGGTCATTAACTTTTTTTTCTCACAATGTTATTTAAATATTAGCCTACTTAACATTATTAAACCTCACATTAGGTTTGATTGGATCTTAGCACTATATGTACACAAACAAGGACTATGATATTAGTGTAAAAACATATAAATCGATAAAACAAAGTTTTTGGAATAGGCTTTTGTCTAGAGGTGAAAAAAGACTATATGACCAATGAAATTGTTAGAATGGGAGCCTTGAATTGTTTAGGAATCACTTGAGCGAATCGGTACGTAAACGTTCCATGTCTTTTGCATGTGGTCCATGCAAATTACAAGGAGCTCTAACAATAATGTGAACTTTTTACCACATGCTTCTTTAATTTTACTAATTACATTTATGTATACAATCTCAACCTTGTAACCTTGTCACAGTAATAAACAAGATTTTGGTAGATAATTATTTGTGTTATTTGTTATGTTATAACCTTCTATGCCCCATGGATATTGGAACTTTCTAATCCTTTTTTACCTAAATGCTAGTTCCTCATCTTAATGAGGGTTGCGTTAAATATGGTGTGCATGCATTTCCTATTGATGAAAAATAAGGATTCCTTCATTCCTTGAAAAACATTTGTGACAAAGATTGTTATTGTCAACCAAGTTATGGATTTAAAAGAAATTATGTAAGACATTAAACATCCCCCAAGGAGCAATGTCCAATGTAAAAATTGGTTATGTTCAATATAAAAATTGATTGACAATGTTTACCCACTTAGTTTTTAACACAACGTTTGATTGTTTTGACTTTACACATATGTTTTTTTTAAAAGTTCCTTTTTAAAGCTTGAATCTATGTTGTTGGTTGATGCTTATTATGTCAAAAGAGAGTGCTAGATTCAAATTCAATTTGGGACACTAGAACATGTAGAGAAGAAAACAAATAATGTTACAAAACATGAAACATGAAAATCACACAACACAATTTGACATGAAATTATATATTGTGCAAAATGACAAGCCCAAAAGTGCACACAACAAAGCTCATTAGGGGATATTTTTGGGCAACCTTGCAAAAATTTATTGATAAACACATTGTAGATTAGGAAAATGTGCAAAGGGATAAGGAAAAAAGAAAAAGGAGAATTTACATGACGTCAAGTTAGCTCAAACTAGATGTCAAAATGTATCCATGTCAAAAACCAACTCCTTGCAGTAGGTCGATCATATTTTTCCATGTCAAACATTAGCCACTTGCAATAAGTCAATCGTGGAGATGGGAGATGTGTCTTGAAGGGGTGGAAGTCAAGAAGTAGCTAGGCCTAAGGCTATTGCCCAACTTAAGGTGGAGGATGCTGGTAGCCTTTACAATGTGGTTGAAATTTTTTATTGAAGAAAAGTAACCAAGATAGAAAGAGAAGGGCCTTCTAGTCCTTTCAAACTCCAAATGGCATTGGCACAATTGTGTAAAAACACATTGGCCTACTTATGTAGACATTTAAATATTTCCACTATTAAGGGGAGGAATTGATCGGTAGGGTGTTGGTCACGATAGCTTCGTTATTTGGTTTAAGCCGCATCGAAAATGACGCACCCCCAAGCTCCTTAATGGACTCAAATGTGAGTCCAAACTAAAAACAGCAGAAGAGCAAGGAGTCGGGGCACATTCCCTAGTTCGTAACACTTGAAGGGGTAGAGGGGCATGCTAGAGCTCCAGGATGGGACTAGGAAGAGTGACAAGTATCAACTACTCACATGGACCTGCACAAACCAACACAGGGTGGTTAGTGCATAGTTGGAGCACTTTTGGTGCTAGGACGAGCCACAAGCAAACTTGGACTCACAAGATTCACCAGGGCCCGGATTTGGGGGAAGCCACCACCTTTCCCCTTATAGTATACTTTGTGCCTCTCCACGAGGCCCACATCCAAATGGCATTTTGTCCTGGGACTCCCAAATGGGAGTCTCAAAATTGCCAAAATTGGAACTCCTGCGACTTTGGGGGCCCATAACTTTGTGTGTAGACTTTGAATTGAGATGAAGTCTGAAACAAAGTTGTAGCCCTCGTTAAAAGCTTTTCAATGGTATGTTACACGCCCCTTGCACACAAGGAAATTGGGTCGATTCCCAACTTTTAGTGGTCGGGAGTCAAATTGCCAATTTGACTCCCGACCTTTCTTTTGGCCATAACTTGTGTTTCAAATGTCCAAATGGGTGATGCGATCCCATTTTAGACATCTATGTTTCAATAGCTTTCCAATGATATAAATTTTTTTTCAATCTAATGGGTTTTGACCCCTGCAATTGCCTCTTATAGATTTGGGAGTCCATCGGGATTCCAACTCCCCAAGTGAGAATTGCTTTGGGAGTGTGAGGATTCATTCTCTCACACTCTCCTGCACTCCCGGGAGCATGAGGTGTGACCTTTGGCTTCCCTCTTGGCTCGCAACCTTGCAAGCCCTTGCCTTGGTTGCGAGCCCAAGGCTAGGGTTGCGACATGAAACAACAAATCCTTGGGTGGCACAAGATCAAGGAAGTAAGTCTGCTCGTGTTAAGTCGACAATGACAATGTCGATTAAAGATCCAATTTGATCCAATTTTAAGTTTTGGTTTTAATTTAGGACATTTGAATTTGTACATTTACTACATTAGATGGAGTTAATTTTGCAAAGGATTATTAAAAAAACTCATATAATCAAAGAATTTTCATTTAAAAAAAAAACATGAATAAAACATATTAACCACACTCAAAAAACACTCATACATTTAAAAATGTGAAATTCTAAGACCTTAAAAATTCAAAGAATGTTTCAAAATTGTTTCAAAATTTTAGAGTTTCAAGAATCTTTTACCACATATAAATGGGTTATAATGTACATGATGTATGAAAAAAAGTTATAATTTAGAATATATTAAAACTAAACAAATGTGAAATATTAATTTTTGGTGATGATTTAAAATATTGTTAATTTTTCAAAATGTAACATTGAATTTGTAAGGAATTTACACAATTTTACAAATTCATATTTATTCAATAGTGACTAATAAAAAAAATGATGAATTGGGAAACATTTAAATATTAAAAAAAAAATTTACAAAAAATTTCATTCAAAAATTCATTTGCATGTAAAAGTTTTTTTGGGAAAAAGGACATGAAGTCCTTTTCCAAAGTAATCCCTTTGACTCTTAGTTACATGTTTTGACCTAGGTGTCGCGAATTGCATCATGGGTCCCCATGTGTTCGTTGCCATGGGCATAATGTAAGAGGTGAATAACCATAAGGATGTGTGCACATGCATCAAGGGATATATTTGCAATTGAGGGACGGAGTAGTCTAAGTCATATTTGAAGTGTTGTGGAAAAGATTGGGGAAACTAGTTGAAAGCTTGGGAAGATTGGTCAAACTGTAAGCCAAGCATTCACCCTTGGGCCAAAACATGATAGAATTTGGGTTGATGGGCTTTAGATATCCCATTAGAGAGCATGCTGGAAAGGGTATGATGGTGTAAATGTTCCAAAATGGAAACTTGAAGTTGAACCATTTGTTGCCTAATGAGTTGTTCAAATTTAAAAAAAACATGCGCAAGTTGGGGGCAATAGGAAATCGCCTTGAAGTGTTGCTGGAAAAGGAAGGTGTTATTGTCAACTCGTGCTAAAGTTTCAAGAAGGAAAGGATGTTAATCAACCATGAACCTAACATCTATGATTGAGGTTATAAAGGCCCAATTCCCTAAATAAGTTGTTGGGGTGATGGTGGTCATCGGTATGAGCTTGATGCCACCAAAAGTCATTGGGAAAAAAATTTGTTTATGTGTTAGAGGTCTTTTTGGGTTGTCAAAGGATCTTGGACTCAAAAGGCACCCAAACACTTGAAGGAGGGAAAAGTCAAAAGTGAAAGTAAAAGAGGGAGATGTACATTGTAAGAGATATGAAGGCCGTTGCATGAAATAATGAGTTAAAATTCCAAAGGCCACTTGAACATCACCCATTTTAAAAAGAAGATCCACATGTCAAACATTTTCTAACAAGGCATTTTTTATGAAGGATGGTGTGAATGATGAAGTGCATAATGGAAGTCCCAAAATTCTAATTCCTTCTAATGAGGTGGTAAACTGGGACATTAGGTGTTGAAGTTAGGCACTAGGCTAGAGGGTGACCATGCTACACATTTATGAGGTTGGATAGAAAAGCTTTTTGCATGAAGTTCAATTTGGAAATGTTCATATGTAGATGATACAATAGAATGGGGACCTATGATGTGAGTGTCATTTGCAATGGATGGAAATAAATAAGAAAGGAAATGATTGGTTATAGAATGCAAAACCTTAAAGTGGGCTAATGTGAATAATGCCCCTCCCAAGGGATCACCGTGGTAGGTTTCCATGGCAGTGTGGATGACTATGACATCGCCTTCATGATTATGATGGTTGTAAAACAAGGGAGATTCAAATGCATAGAATGCATGAACAAATGGGATGAGTTGCACAATGTCTCCACATGTTGCACGAAGTTTCTGAAATATGACCTTTTTTGACACTGAATTAAAACATTTGCCATGTCTAACTAAAGAACAACTTAGTCAGGGTAAAGGTTTAAAGTGCACTTGATACCATGGACTACTATTTCACAACCGCCCTTAATTGTGGCTTTGAATTGGTGTGGGGAGAAATGTGTTGCAAAAATGTCGTAGAATTAAAGGCATTAAGTGTGACTTGTGAATCGATATAATGCTTCTTCCACTACAATGGGATAAACTCCACTTGAAGGCTTTGTCATAGTTAAGAGGCATGCCACGTTAAAGACACGTGTAATTCGAGGTGGAATGTGACTTTGAACAATATGGTAACAAAACTAAAATAACTGAGGGAATCCATTCATTGAATCTTTTGGGTGAAATCAATTTTGAGGGTGTTCAAAAACCATCCTAAAAGGACCATTTACCAACAAATGGGGCATGCATTGGAATGTTAGTTTAAAAAAGTTAGAAGAAAGTTCGAGGTCTTGGTCTAGTTTGTAGTCTTTTAAGAAAAGTGGGAAGTAGCCATTTGAATTAAGGTGTAATGCAATAAGAGATAAGGTGGTGTTAAAATACGTGGGTGTAAGGGAAAATGGTGCCAAGGCATGGGTTGCTCTAGAGTATTCCCTTGCACATCCAAAAAGTAAACTACAAAAATTTTGTTTATGAGTTGGGGGATCCTGTTGGGGAAAAGGCACTGAATTTGAACTTGTCACCAAAGCTTGGGCTTGTAAAGAAAACTCCTTTTGCAAGTTTTCCAATCATGCACTAGAAAATGTTCAAGTTGAATCCACATTTCCCTATGCCTCGTTGCTTCGCCATGAAGGGTCGAAGTGAAACACCATTGGGGTAATAAAAGGAACAAATGCCAAACTACCATATCATAGGGGTTTTATGTTAGTTTATCCAATGGAAAAAAAATGCCATTTATACATCATGTCATAAAGCAGCAGGGATGCAGTTATATAATCGAGGATAATAAAAGCCTAAATGAAAGGATTTGAGGACATCCAAAAATGAAGCCCAAGTTTAGGTTGATGCAGGGGAGGTGGGAACAAAGGAAGGTATTGAGTCAGGATGCTTATGGGGGTTTGGATTAGATGAATTAGGTGTTTAACATGAATGTTGACGATGAGCTAACCCTCAACTTGTAAATTGGCACCAACAGGTGAAGCAAAAGACTTTAGGTGGAAGTTGTAAGCATGTTGAGGAAATGAGGGTAGGTTGGGGGTCTGATCATGTGTAAAGGGGGGCTAGTAGAGTGGAAAGGGGAAAAAGGTCTTACATGTGCATGATCAAGGGGGTTTGGGAAAGTGTAGGGTTGGGGCTTCACATTCACACAAAGGGTTGGGGGTTGGTAAAGGGAACTAATGGGTGGTGTGTGGTTTGTTAAAATGGGAGGGGGAATTAGTGGGAAATGCATGGTTTGCATGGGAGATGAAGTGGAAACTAGGTTTGTGGTGGCACATGATAAAACAAATGGGCAATGGGAAGGATGAGGTTTGATGGGACATGATGAACTAAAGGACATGGGATGTTTGATGCCCATGAAGAAGGAGATTTAATAGGAGCACTGCCCCACCTATTAAAAAACTACCTACTATTATATGGTAATCCTAAATCTACAAAACTAACCACAGAAGACTAAACATATCAAAAGGATAATTATAGGAAATTATTTGAGAGAATTGCTAGGGCATTATGCCAAAGCCAAACCTTAACTTAATTAGAGGCTTGAGTGGTACAATCACTATTGTGTTGGGTTTAACACGACTTAAACATCCTAATGCTAAAACATTATAGGTTTCACTTTTCGTTCCGAATCCTAAAGGACTTGAGATAAGTAACACCACGCAAATGTTTCCTAAAAAGTAATTGTGGTGGACTAGATACCCTTTTCACAAAAATCTCAATCCACTCCAATAACTATGTATAATATTGACAAAAAAAAAGATGTTTTTAAAAAAAAAATTTGCAAGACAAACTTTTCAATTGAAAAGATTATCTTGAAGTTCTAAGCCCATACATTTAAGAAGCCATCCTACTTTTTCATCTTCCATGAGAACCTAAACCCTCGAAAAAAGAATCTACAAAAAGTTCAAAGTTTTTTCTAATAGGTTGATGCCCATAAGTTCCAATCCAATAATCAATCTCACTGAAACCCCAAGGGTGCCACTAGAACACAAGTTCAAAATGAAACAAAAGCCTTAACCAAAACCAAAACATTGGGTGAAGGTTGAAAAAAATAAAACTAACCTTAATTGAAATTTTTTCCACCAATTTCTTTTCTTTGTTTGTTGCTACATGTGGTTTCAATCCCTACAATCCTCCCGTCGTTTGCCAAGCCGTTGTTCCCTGGCTCCTTTGTCCCCTCTCAACTGTCAATTTTCCTGTTGTCTTGGGAGTTTCCTTTTCCTCAAGGTAAAAAGTAAAACTAACACACATAGCTAACTCCTAGAAAGAAGAAGCAACACTGGATGATGATGTCAAAGACTTGTCCACTCTGCTACTTACAAGGGGGCGGGGACTTTTTTTGGATCCCCAAAGCCAGTTCCTATAGTCAGGCAGGCCAGGCTCCTCCTTTGAAGGCCATACTTTTCCTCTCACAAAAATTATACCAAGAGTCAACTAGAAATCAAAAAGCATTTCTATTGGGTTATCATCTCATGCTATAAATAGTCATCAAGTGCAGGTGGGAACAAGGCCAGAAGGCAAACTGAGCTCCAAATTGTGCCGCCAAGGTGACCACTTTTGCTTGGGTAACTTTTAGTGGTGCCAAGTCTACTTGGCGTTTAGCTCCTTCAGTGTCTTGCAAGCTGCCAAAGCATGGCACACAACCCAAAGTTGCTAGCTGTTAACAAGAAAAAGAGAGCAAATACTTCACAGGTGCAATGCTAATTTCCTGCAAATGTGGCAAACGTACAAGACAAACGTGAAAAGTTAAGTACCGATAGCATTCATCCCATGATAGAAATTGTGGAACAAATCAACAGTTGACTTGGTATTGGCAATTACTTGCAATCTTGTGGTAGATGGATAATTGCAAGAGCCTAGTACCCTTTGCAATTCTGAATGGAAGATGCAAATTCTGAGATTTGCTTCTAGACTTTGCACATTTTTAATATCAAAATGAGATTAAAATTAATAAGCGAAAATTTCAAAGCTCAAAGACTGAGGCATGTCGTTACCAGCCGTTTTTGGGTGCAAAATTTTGCACCATTCTGAAAATTATGAGATTTCTTGTTGCAAATTCAATGATTTTTTGAATTTTTTTTCCAAAATTCGAAAAAGGTTTCTAAACGTCTCAGGAAATCTCCAGATTTCTGTACATGGTTCATGTAGATAGCCAAAAATATGTAAGGATGTTTAATTTGTTTCTTTGCATATTTTCTAATAGCCAAATCTGGCTAAATTGCTAATGAATCTCAATGCAAACCAAAAGGGAAAATCCTATCTTTCAGCTTTTGTGTCTAGAGTTAGTTACAGGTGATCATAAATACTGTGTGGAAAGGCTGTGCAGTTGATGGTCACATTGTGGATCCTTGAATATACAAAATATATTATCTGCTTCATGGTATTGGAAACTAAATGGGGAAGATATTGCTGCTGTACCTTGCGCTAGATATAAAAATGTTGGTCTCTTCCCAAATCTCTTAAATGGGATTTGCATCTCAAAATATTCCAAGCATATACACTACAGCTCTGGAGAGGTTAGGGACTATTTATCCTAAATTACAAACTTCCAGATTTATAAAAACCTTCAAAAGTGATTAACACTTGATGGAAAAATAATTTGATGCATGTCCACTTCAACATAAAACAATGACATCATTCTCATGCGCTTCTGCTTACATCACAGCATTCATCATCACACTATTTTGAGGTGAGAGAATGCCTGTCTTTAGTACTTTGAACACTCAGATCTTCAGGCTTAGTGAAACCTGAAGATCCATGTTGTGACAATGATTCATGTTTGAGGGGGTAAATTGAGGCTATAATTAGTTCAAAGCCCAGAGCTGCAGCATCACGTGATCTGTCACACTAGGGCTTGCAAATTAGTAGGCATCATAAACTTTGGTTGTATTGGTTGCTGCTCTCCATCTGGAAAAGTGGAACTCAACTGCAGTTTAGTGTCAAAACAAGTTGCCAATGTTAACTTGTCTAGGGCCAGAATTAAATGTTATTTAGATCATTGCCAAATTCGGTTAGACACCAGAAACTGCTAAAACTCAATATTGGGTAGGAGCGTCTTCACCTAATATGTCAAGCACATGCACCACTTCAGGAACACATTATTTGTGAACTGAGAGCCCATTAAACCAGTTTCTCAAAAACCTCCATTTCTCGAGTTGGATGACCAGTTGGAGACATTCCAAAAATTGGATGAATATGGTCAAAACTGGATGGTCATAGATAATTCAAATGAATAATTGTGCTAGAGCTGCATGCAATATTTCCCAAATTCAATTTTCTGAAATGTCATGAAGTATTCTGTGTTCTCATTTTTGTGATATATGCCTAGATTATTATTTTCTAGTTTGATACAGCAAATCTTGACTTTTCAGAAAATTAGATTATGGGGTTTGGAGGTTTTTCACCTTAACAATTTGCCCTTAGGGTTTCAACTTCTCATATTTAAAGTGATTTATGTTGAATTTAACAAGAGCTTAGGCTAGTTCAAACTCAACATGAAACCAAAACCTTCAATTTGCCACACCCATAAAGAGACAAATCGAAACTCCTCCCAATGCCAATAGACTAGATTTGGAAAACATTATCCATGAGGCTGTGCTGCACATGGTCCAACTCAAAGGACCTTGCAACACATAGTGAAATGGAATCATGTTAAAATTCCACAGATAAATATTTTGGATATTGAGCTTGTGAGGTTATAGAAACCAAAATGACCATGAAAGCAATGAGATGATTGAATGCTGAGAGACTTACTTATTCAAGTCCATCATGGTTGTGAAAAGCTCATCAAGACCATGATACGTGTCGAGCATGATGGAGTCCATTGACATGTGCCAAGATGGATCCTCATTGTGGACATAATGGATGTAAGGCATTTGTGGTTTCCATCCAAGACCAAAAAAAAGTTCCTAGAAAGACATTTGAGGGTAGGATATCCAAGAAGTAAGTCTTTAGATTTCTGGTTTTCAAAGTGCCAATGGGTGTCTCAACCCACCTCATGTCCATCCAAAAACTCCTCCTCTCCCTTCTAATTAAGAGGAAAGACATAAAAACCCTTATCTCCTTCATGGTATCTAGTCTAAAAGGCCCATTCCATATTCAAGATGTGACTTAAATTGAAAGTAAGGTGCACTACTAACATTGAAATCACCTTGCACAAAGGAATGTTAATTTGAGCCTTGCACTTGGGTTGCATCTTGTGCTTGTCCAAAATCTTAGTTATATTGGATTGTCCTATCAAAGGACATGGTGTCAAAAGTATGAGGATCTTGTGAAACCCAAGAAGCCCTCAAGGGAAAAAATGTTTGAGTGAAAAAACAATTAAGAATAGAAATGCAAGAAGCTAGAATCATTTTTGTTCTTAATTCTATAGTGTCCATGATGATGAGGCCTACTTTCAAATTGTCTTGCAACAAGGTTGAAGCAATTTTTAAAATTGTCAAATCAAAAAAAAATGAAGTTGGCTCAACACACATTTTTAAGGTATTTTCAACATTAAAAGTACCTCGTTTGCAATATGAAGACATGTTCAAGTTGGGCCTTGTAGACTATATGCAGGTTGCTCTTGGTTCTAAAAGTAGCTCAAAGGTAAAAACAAATGGCAAAAAAATTAGAGATTGAATTTGGGTCCAAAATTGGACTTGATTTCAAGTTCAGGTTCAAAAACACAATGGTCAAGCTATTTTTGGTGCCAAAAGTAAATTGGTGAATACAAGAAACTCAAGCCCAAGCTTGGGCTCCAAAAGAACCCAAGTTCAAGTTCAAATACAAGATGGCCAAATTGCTTTCGGCATTATTGATGCCAAAAATAGCTTGGCAGATGCAAGGAACTTAAGCCTAAGTTTGGGTTCCAAAAAACGAAAAAGAAAACCCAAACTTGCATTCGAATTTTTTAATTGTCAAATTCTTTTCAATGCCCAAAATAATTCAATAGTAGAAAAGTCCAAGTGTAAGTTATTGAATCCAAGCTCAAGTTTGAGCTTGCATTTGAATTTTTTGCTATTGAAATATTTTTGGTGCTAAGAGTAGTTCGACCACTTAAAAAAATCTAAACTTGAATTTAGATAAATTTTTAGAATGGCCCAAAAAAGCCAAGTTGAAGCTCAAATTTTTAAGAAAAAAAGGGAAAAAATGAAAGATTTGAGACTCTTAATTTGGAGGTGATCCTTCCTCTTGCATGGTCTCCAACACCTTTCAATTGTCTTCACCTTCTGCCCTTTCCTTCAGGAAGAAGTTCACAATGAAAAAGATGTATAATCACAGAAAATACATATATACTTGAAGGCAAAAAATATGTTAATAAAAAGTAAGCTCTAATTTTGTTCATCATTCAAATGTTGAAGGCTTGTACACTTTATGTTGGCCTCGTAATCCTCTTTGGCTACTTCCTAATATGTGAAAGAGAGCCACAAGTTAGTATTAAAAAAACTTATTCATGAGAAATTTCAATATTCATTATGGTTATGGGATTGTAATACATAGATCTAGTCCACTTTTGTAGAAAATCAAAATTTCCCACTGTCCTCACTTTCCTCCTTTTCAGAAAAATCAATTTGCCTTCCCCTTTCCAATTCCTCAATTTCCTTCATAGATCAATTTGGTAATGATTCATTATAACATAACACCTTTAACATTTTTTTCTTTACGAAATTTCACAATGAGAAACATTTATCACCTATTATTTCCAAATTTTCAAAGGGCATCTTTGAAACCTCTTTGGTGTTGTTGTGATTGTCCATTTTTGCATTTTCATAGGCATTTCATTGTGTTCTTGCTTTATTTTTATTTTTATGAAGTTCATTTTGTTGTTATGTTTAGCTTCTGCATTTAGCAAATGTTTATTTGACATCTTTAGGTTATTTATACTTTTTCATTTGCAATGTGAAAGGTATTTTGGTGTTACTTACATGTGTTTTGCAATGTCCAAATTTTGTTGTTAAAATAACCAATAATAGCTTACAATATAATAATTAAAAATAGCCAATCGTAAAATAGTTTAGAATTAATAACAATAGCTTATAGTAATGTAGCCTAAAATAACCAACAATAGTTTATGGTAAAATAACATAGAATAACCAACAATGCCCTATGATGGAATACCCTAGAATAGTTTATGGTAAAATTGCTAAGAATAGCTGAATATAAAAAAAATGTGCATAATAATATGTGATGACAAAAAATTATCATTCATTTAAATAGTGTTTTAATGGTTAAGGACTTGTTCCTCAAACATGGAGATGAAAGGAAATGAAAGGTCCAAACTTTCACACTTGCACCTTAGGTTGGTGGGCAAGGTGTTTAAGTGAGTTAGGTTCCTAGTTTAGTGAAGGTTCCTAGGTGCCTAGTTTAGGTCCATAATTAATTATTAATGATTTAACTATTAATGAAGTGATTAACTATTAGTGAATTCAATTATTCATAGCAACTGATCCCCATTTATTAAAAGGTTGTTCATTTTCACCATGGTAAATTTGTTCAATTTCATTCAAAATATAATGAAATATCACTAATACAAAAGTGGAGTGTAGTTCATTGGTTTAATTCACTATGGGATTTTAAAAATGAAATAGGTTCATGTGACGGATGCGAACATTAGACACCATCTTTTAATGGATGGAATTCATCCATAATGTTCATTCATAACTTTTAGTTAATTCTTAGTTGAATTCGAATTAAGTCCTAAATAAATTTTAATTAAATTTGAGTTAACTCCTAATTAATTCCTAGTTATTTTCAATTAACTTTGAGTTAAGCCCTAGTTGAGTCCGAATTCACTTCTAGTTAAATCTTAGTTAACTTTTAGTTAAATCTTAGTTAACTCCCAATTAACTTTTAGTTAAATTCCGATTAACTTTAATTAGCTATTAGTTTCAATTAACCTTTAGTTAGGTTTCAGTTAATTCATAGTTGACTTTTAGTTATGAAGGTTTTCAAAAAACTTCTTTACTCAATGCACACACAAAAGCCTTTTTAGAAACTTCCTTGAGTTGGGTTCGTAAAAAGGTATAAATAAAGGTAAGACCCTTCATTTCCTTTAGTTTGTTCAACAGTAGTCTTAAGCATGATCTTACACCATAGCTTTGTCATGTTCTATTCATGTTCATATTTGCATATGTTAGCATAATAAAAATTCATTTTCACAATAATCTTGCATATTTCGTGTTCTTGTTCCTAATTTTTGTGTTCTTATTTTTAAATCACATAATCTTGTTTGGTTCCTTGTTTGAAAGTTTGATTTGAACCTTTCCTTTAGCCTTTGTTATTATGAATCTTCATGTTTTTGACAGTTCATTACACCTTAGTGATTTCAACCTAGTTAAAGTTATTTCATTGTAAGGTCAATATGTAAACATCATGTTTCACTACTAATTGATACAATTCACTATTATAATTATTATGGTAAATAGGTTTATTTTTATGTTGTTGTTTTAAATATCCTAAGTTATTTTATGATATACCCTATATTATTTTAGGTTACTTTAATTATTCTAACCTATACCCTAAGTTATTATAAGCTATTATAAGTTATTATAAATTATTATGTCCTTGGTTATATCCTAAACTATTATATGTTATTCTACTTTAAGGTATCTAATTTATTATAGGCTTTTTACTTTAAATTATTTTAAACTAGAGTATTCAACTTACCTTAGGCTATACCTTATTTTCAGTTAATATAATATTATAATAAAGCTACATTTGCATCAATTTTTTTGTGCCTATTTCATTTACAATATTCATAAAAATAGGTGTACAAAAGTAAAATTAACCATTCTAATGTTAATAGAGAAGTTCAAAGTATTATGTAAGAAGAATTAGTTTAGTACTACATGGTCAAGAAATTTAATTCTGGATTATAACATAATTTTATTGTTCTTGGAAAAGCTAGATTATTTTAGTTGTGGTGAATGCTTCAAAGGTGGTGCATTTATGTTCTACAACAAGACATAATGACATTGTCAACCATTTTGCTACATTTGTGATCAAATTTCATTTGTCTCAAATCTTTAACTCAATCTAATGTTTCCATTATTCAAAACCCTTTTAGATTAATGTTGCAAATTAGAAACACCATTTGAACAAATAAATATAACCATTGTCAAAACAATTTGTGTTTTTATGTTGAACCTTTGTCCACGTGGTAAAATATTTTGGGCTTCATCGAGGAATAATTTGCCACATCACAAAAAGCGAATCCACATGGCATTAAAATTAAAATATTGCAAGAATATTTGATGGTGTGACAAGGAATATGTTCCAAAGATTCTTTTTTACTCCTTTGAACTTGTTCACCCACTCACCGTTCATTGTTTGTTGCTCACCCATTAACGTTGTTGGAAAGGAGGTTCAATGTCAACAAGTAATTGCTACAGAAGAATAATAGAGGAGGCATGCGCAAGTTCCACACAAAAGCATTTAAAATTTGCAACCTCTTCAAGTTCCTTCTCCATCCTCTTCTTTAAATTACAATCTAAGAAGGCACATTGCAAAAAATTTGCAATGTATAATAAGAACACAAAATGAAATTCAAATGTGGTTGTGTTTTTTTAAAAACAAGGATTTCTTTTTCTCAAGCTGTGACAAACACAATAGTGCTATTGAATTTTAAACATGAAGACGAGCTAAGTTTTTTATTTCAAGAAATAGAACAACCATTAGTGCCATCAACATCTTTGCTTGTAATTTCTTTTGCACATTATATTCCATTAGGTTCCTCAAACCCTAGTTCTTCATTTGTTGTGCCAAAGCTTAAGCGATGAAATAAGATATTCATAAGAGTAGATTTATGCTTTACTAGACCTATAGAAGCTTATGCTCACACCTACAAAACAATCATATACACAATCCAATTGGAGAAAATCACTACTTGGGTTAAAATGGGAGAACTTGAAAATGGATGGACATCGAAGGTTGAACTTGTGGGGTTGTTCGAAGTCTAATGAAAACATCGATGTTGGTGGAGTTTCTCAATATTTAGGAAGTTAAGAGAAATGAAACAATTTTTGCTAAGATTGGTGAAAAAATAGTCACTATAAACAAGCATGTCATCATGTAAATTTGTTTAAAATTTCCAACACAAGTTGGAGAGAGCAAAAGCAAGTTGATCTAAGCAAATTGTACAAGCAATGTTTCAAGGCATTGCTCTATCAAGAGCTTATATAATCACATAATAATGGAGTGTTGGCAAAATGAAATTAACATATGATGTTCATTTTTTTTGCATTAATTTAGATAGTACACCAAAGGGATAAGGTTTGTTACCTTAGTAACAAGAATTCAATATCCATGATGATGGCAAATTAAGGTAAACTTGTAGATTGGGTAGACACAATGTTCAAACAATTGCACAAATAGTTGATTAGGTGGATAGTGGCACAAACCAATATGTTACACAATATAAGAAAGTTTGATGTTAGAAAAGATGTATGCCATTCTACATTGGTTATTGAAGTGTTAAAATGCAACATTTGTTCTCTATAAGTGCCTACGATGTTAGTGTTTGTTTAACCACAACAACCTTCAACATATAAGCACAATTATTTAGAGTTGAAGGAGAGACTATAGAAAAGCAAATGTCCTCTAAGGTCATCCAATAGATCTCCAAAGCTAAATCCAAAGTTAAAAAAACATAGACTTTTAAGAAAACAATAGATTGCAATGGAGTTTGATGGGAGAAAGAAGATGAGACTCCATTAACCTTCAAGAGGACAAGGCACATGAGAGGTTCTTTATATGACCTTCCAATAGTCAGAATTACATTTATTATTCCAAAGCAATAACAATCTCAAGTAACACTAGAGAAGCCAAAATCACCAAAACCTATGCCCATAGTGGAGTTGCAAGAGAGGGATGTTCCAAGAATAAATAGACCACAAGCATTACAACCTAAACCTACAGTGGAACCGCATGCTAAACAAGAGAGGAAACAATTTTAATCTCCAAAACTAGAGGTTCATGTGTGGTCCCCACCTAGGCCATAATTTTCTATAGCACATCAATAGGTACATACACAACCTGTGTAAGTAATTTAGCAAGAGGAGAAGCCATCATCATCCAAGGGCTTTTATGAAAGAGAAGCGCAGTTTGGATCTTATAGGAATGTTATACCATCTACAAATACATCCAAAAGAGGTATTCATGTATTTTAAATTCCATAGACTTTTGGATTTCTAAGTTAAGAAATGGAAGAACATTTAAAAGTAATTGGAATGTTCCAACACATAGCACATTACAACAAAAACATGAAAAAGATGATGATTGAGATGTTAGCATTCAAATTACAACAACATGAAGTTGAGAAGCTTGAGCTGATTGAAAAATGTCAATATGTAGTGCAAGACATTTGGAAACTCTAAGGTTTCAATTGTAGTCTCATGAAATCCAAACTAAGAAGATGTTGTAGGCTAAGGATTAATAGTTGAATAAATTACAAATGGAATTTTTTTAGGTAAACCAAAGTAGTTGGAATCCATGAACAAAATAAAGGTAAAAAAAAACATGTTGAAACAAAATTAAGATAAAGAAGGTTTCAAAAATATTGGGCTTTGAAAAAACAAACATATGGTTTTGAGGCCCAATGTGTACAACACTACAACGAAACAAGAGTAATCTTGATCACATCATGGCAAAACAAGAAACAAAAACTTTATGATTTAAACATGATATGTAAATTGTTATAAACCAAAAACCTGATGCATTGCTCTCAAAGGATCACACCCAAGTTAGTTGCAATAGGATAGTCCATGGACTCCAACATGATGTTAAACAAATGTAGACAATCATGGATAAGTTGAGAAATATGCAACCATATTTTTCAAAACATAAGCTTAAAAGAGTATGATATACAGTACACTAAAGTAGAATTTACTATCCTCAGGATTAAACATTAGTCCATGGAACTTGTGGCATCAAACATTGAGTTGTTTAGTGGAACTTAGTACATGATATTATATAAAAGGATGTATACATAGACTTTGTTTAAAAAACACAAAGTTGGTGAAGCAAGGTATAGGAGAAAGCTCAAGGCATACATGAAGCTTTTCAAGATTGATTTCTTTTTGAATCCCTTTTTATAACCCAAGAAGATAATATAGTAGTCAAACAAGGAGCATTATCAAGTAGGTCTTAGTGGAAATTAAGCACCAAAAGTACAATTGAAGGCACCTAAGAAAATGAAAGGTGCAGGTGGATTGGAAGATGTTCTTGTTGAACAAGAGGATGTAAAAATAGTATATCAATCTACATAAGTATCCATAATGGTTCAAAAATAGTTGTAGCAAAGAAAACCAATAAATACAAATTTTATTGAGTACATGATAGCTCACACTACATCTCAATTTGTAGATTACAGTATAACCACTACAACAAAGGTTGTAAGCATGGTTAAGCATGTTAATTGGTCATCCCTATTGACAAGTAAAAGTAAATTTGGAATCTTTTGCATTTTAAGCATTTTAATCATGCCATAAATTTTGGGAGGTGCTTATCACATTAAACAAACCATATATGGTCATTCTTAATGTATGTTATTATTCCCATTAATTAATTTATTAACTACAAGTTTATTACTCTGGCTAATATTGCACATTTTTCAAATCAAACTATTCAAATGATGTGTTACTAATGTTTGAGCCATTATGCACCTTAATACACATTTTTTGGAAGTTCAATTTTTGGATTATGACAATGAAGCCCCTCAAAAGTAAGTTTTCCATAAACTTAGATTTGACATCCAAACATGTTTTGTGATATGATACTAAAGTGCATTACATGTGTTCAATTCATTAAATCATGCCCCAAACCCTTTCAAAATGTAACATATGAGTGAAATTTCCAAATTAATTTTTTTTGACCTACTTTCAATCTACTTTCTCACAATTAGACAAATTGGCAAATTTTGTAAAGTAGATTGAAAGTAGGTTTTAAAAAAGGTTGATACAATTTTTGAAACTTTCAAAAACTTCAACATTTCAAATTTGATGCCTTCATGTAGTTCAAAAGGACAATATCATAAAGCATCACCTATTTTCTAATCTAATTTGTCACAAATTTGTGTTTTTTTACTTGTGAGGATTATTTTTTTGGTATAATTTAGCATGCTTTCACCCCAAGGAACACTTTTTAAAAAGAAGGTGATAATGGTCATACAAAGACCTTAGAGGAAATAACAGTTGCATTAGCAAATTCTATAGTCTCAACCTTGGATTGAAAGGTTACTTGTAATAGATGTGTAGTGATTGATAATTTAACTTATAATAATAGTAGTATAGCACTTGAAGCTATAGGTGTTACACAAGAGGTACAACTAGCTCATTCAAAATAGTTAAAATAATTTTGTAGTTGTTTTTTGGCATTGCACTTTTGTACTTTGTTGTTGACAAAATCTTGAAGACAAAATCCAAAGAATGGGGGGGTCATGTTAAGGGAAAACTTGTGTTATCATTGTAGGATAGAATGGGCAAAATGGTGTTGTCACTATAAGATAGAATGAGATTGGATTGATTAGGATAAAAGAAAGGGTAGTTTGAATTAGTTTTATGGCAAGAAAATTTGGAATGAACTTTGGAAATTCTTTGATTTTGGATCATTAGAAGTTATTTTAGTTTTTTTTAAAGAACTCATGGTAGAACTAGGAAAATATACTTGATGGATAACAACATTTTTTATGACTTTTGTACTTTTTAAAAATTCATGTTTTCCAATTCCAAATTGTTTTGAATTCTATTTTAGTTCATTGCAAATATGATTTTGGTACAAATATGGATTCTGATCATGTTGATATGTTTGATTATTTTTCTTTTGTAGATTTGTTGTTATTACAAATTTAATAGTGTCAATGACAATATGTTAAAATATAGAATGTGAATTAGACTAATAAAAGAAAACTAACACTTACCAAAGTTCTATGAAAGTGGTTCTTGGAAAAAAACTTCTTTGTTTTGTTTCTTGAAAAACTCTGAACATGAAAACAACAAGAAGGTTGTGTCTACATGTACATGTCCTTGTGATGTTTGTGAGGTTGTAATGAGGTTTCCATTTATGTGTTCAATAGAACAATGATGTTTTACAAGTGTGTGTGATTAGGGCAATGGCAATGAAGTTTGTGTTTTGTGATTAAAGTAGTGGCACCTTTTGTAACTAATTTGTACCTAATTTATAATATTGGTCCCCAATAAAGGGCCTTCAAAGATACTTCAAGAAAGGGGTGAAAGGGCAAAAAGAAGGCACAAGTGTAGCCCCAAATAGGGTTGGACTTTATGAATATCTTTATGAGGATAGGTGTTGAATGTTTTGGTTTTAGCAAATTGTGACCATGTTTTAACCCTCCCAAATTGTAGGACCTTTTGTTGCACTTTTGGTATTGTCGAAAAGCCTTCAACAAGGTGGAATGCATGTTTGTCATTTGGAATTTTTAGACTCATGAAAAAGAATAAGTATTTTGAAAAGTCAAGTCCAATGCAACAATTTTTCATAAGAAATTTGAAATTAAACCTATTTTGATTGGAATAGCATTGGGATGGGTGATTTCACAAGAACTTTAATATATTTGAGCCAATGACACAAATGCTTACAAATAGGTAGATATGTCCAATGACCTTTAATTTTTCACATCTATCCATACAATTTGTACATTTTCTTTAAGTTAGGTGAAATTTGTGAACTTGATTGATCCAAAATGATTTAATGGGGTGGTTGTTTTTTGCACCCTTTTGATTATAATAATGATTTTTGAATTTCACAAAAAGGAGCTCATATATATGATGCTTATGTAATCTAATAAAATAAAATAATGTCCAATTGTTTCAAATCTAAAGCTTTGCAAGAAATGAGTGACTCTTGAATATTATTCATGTCTTACAACATAGTTATATATTATAAACAACTTGTAAAGGAACTCAATATAATCATAGTTTATAATGATAAGTCCATTTATTTATCTCCAAATTTGATAAATGTCATAAGTAATTCAAAAAAAAGGTTTGCAATCCATTTCAAAATGGCATGGAAGTTTGGGCGACTTTTTAAAACACAAGAATTAAGGAAAATAGTGAATTATTTTACAACACAACTTTTGTGCAAGTCTTATAACTTTGTTCATAAACATTGTACTGTGGGATGGATTGAAAGGTGTCCTTTAATTATATTTTGAAAACTGATGATTTTTTCCTTTGAAAATGAACATTTGACAATTTTACATTTTTGGTTCACTCTAATATGGCAATATGCATTCGCTTAATCCAAGTATGAATTGAATTAAAATTGAATTACAATACGTTTATAATCATGTAACCTTAAACATTTGGGGTTATTTCTTTCACTACCTTTGGACATTAGTAGTTGCAAGATAAGGTGGCTCACATTTTCCATCACATTAGACTTTTACATAATGTACTCTATTCAAAGGCCACAAACATATGGTAAAATCATTGATGTGACAAAAACATTTATGAATTAAAGTTGCTAACTTGAATAAGAATATATACATAATGATGACATTTAATAAATATACACCAAATATGTAATTTAATGAACTTTTAAAGTGAAATCATGGACAATGGTCTTGAATTTGCATGAAAATTCAAATGCACTTTTCAATATCATTTCATTTCAAAATGTTTTATAGGGATTCAATATGTGATAATTTTTTTTAAAAAAACATGAATTCCAAAAAAATACAAAACCTTAAACCAACAAATAGCTATGAATGATCAAATTTTGACCTTATTTTCAAAAGTTCCTATCTCAATCTTTTTTGTTGGATTGATAATCTTTTTCCTAACATGTATGTCAATGAGATGTTTAGTTGGGCTTTTGTTTATTTGAACTTTGTTAGTTCATTCATCAGCACATAATTCACATGTAATGTTGATCTTTTAAGATTTGTTTTTCATTTTATTATCCAAATATCAACTTTTGAGCATATTGCATTTGCCAAAATAAACCAACCTAACTTGCAATCACCCATGCAAGTTTTATTTAGAAATTGAGTGCTTAGGCACAAACTTTTTTGTGTAGGAATTTTTGTGCTATGAGTAGTTTTATGGAGGAGTGTACAATTCTTAATTTTATGAACTTTGAGCATTTGAAAGAAAGTTGTTGTATTTTTGCCAACTATTGTACTATAATGACAAGTTTAACATGTTAATATAAACTATAACAAATATTTGTGTTTTGCTTTCAGAGTGTTGAATTAATCAATCTTATAAAAATCCACAAATCCAAGAGAAGTAATGGTCACAAGAAAATACCTAAACTTTTAAAGGTGGACATGAGGCTAATTATTTCAAAACCAACCTTATGCATAATAGGTGGATATCATAACCTAACTTACCTTGACATTATGTCAAGCAAATTTGAAATGATTATTTCAAAACCAACATGTATGTATAACATGTGGGCATTATTAAAAAACCAGAGTAATGGGTAATCGTGGCTATAGGGTGATAGATAAATTCATGACTTTTCCAAATTTTGAAATTTTAGTTACCTTACCTTAAGGTCAATTTCGTCATTAAATAATTTTCAAAATTGTAAAATGAAAATTTGTGAAAATATGAAGTGGACATGTTGAAAATCATCATAATTATCATAGGTTATATTATAAATAATTTCATTATTCATATCACAATATTATAGTAGATGATGGAAAAAAATATAAGCTCAAAATTAAAAACGAATTCATTTTTTGAAAAAAAACTTATTCATTTTGCCAATGTGAAAACTGACCTCAGGCTATGATATATGATACCCTAGGGGGACAAATTATCTACCCTCTTGATTGTGAAAAAAAAAGAAGTATAGATTAATTGAAATGAACCAAAATTGATGTCAAAATGTTAACTTTTTTACAATTCTTGTTGCATTTGTCTATGTGAACATGCCACTTTAATGGCATGCGAATTATGGAAAGTTGTGCTTATTGAATAATATGCATATTGAAAAATCTAAAATGAGTCAAAACATCTTTCAATATCAAAGTTTGGTTTGAACAAAGGATGTTTAACAACTTCATTCAATAACATTACTTTCAGAAAAGCCCCTTGGTTTTCATAATACAATTTTTTTGAGCCTCGATTTTTTTAAAGTAATAAAGTATTATTAAGCACATTTTTAAAGCACTCAAATATTTTTATGTTTTCAATTTTGTGTTCTATCAATTTATTTATTTAAAAAAAAGTTCATGAATCCTTTACAACATGTAAATGTGATGCAATGTATATGTTGTTTAAAAAAAAATTGTAGCTTATAATATAATAAACTAAATTTGAAAATGTTAACATCTTTTGGTATGATTGAAATTGTGACAATTTTTCAAAATGAAACAAAAAATCTAACAAAATTTGTACACTTTCAGAAATTTGTATTTATTTAAAATTGACTGCAAAAAAATGATATATTGAGGCAACTATAAATACAATAAATTCAAAAATTCAAAATATTTCATTTACAAAACATTATGATTTTTAATTTTTTTTTTGGACAAAAGGACCCCCAAAAAAAAACAATAATCCTAAATGCAAAGTAAATACATTGACTCATTAAATGTCATTTGAACCCCAACACTAATTCAGACCATCTAGTAACCAGACTAGCTCATTTAAATCATCCCTACATTTTGAAGTTTGTTACATTTTGTAGAATAGAATCGGCAGCAAGTAATTTACAAGATGCGTGACAAGCATTTGGAGCTGTTTTTTCCACTTCATTTCTACAACTTCTCTGAAAGTCCTCTGGACCTGTGACAAGCATTTGGAGCTGTCTATTCCACTTCATTTCAACAACCTCTCTGAAAGTCCTTTGGAGTAGTCGGAGCAAAATACTAAAAATAGAGACAGAAAGGTGCATCTGAGCCCACTGCCGGACTCGCTCATACAAAGTGATCACGAATCATGATCCTGATTCCCCAAAGAAGATGGGGCTGGATTTTGCTACATAGCCCCCCAAGGGAATGTTTTTTTTCCTTTCTTCCAGATTCCAGAACATTTCTAATCTGACAAAGTGGGGGAGGCTTCTAAAAACGGGTGCTGTTTACGCGTTGTTGTGACTGTTCAAATTGGTGTCACGACCCTTTAATAAGAAAGAAGGTTCAAACCAGTGGGTGTGCATAATGACCAAAAGGGCTGGGTCGGCCAAATTAGCTTCATGTCACGTGATTGTTTCATTACTTAACAGGTCCACCCTCCCTGGATCCACTCTTTTACGAAGGGAGCAAATTAGGGGTGGTGACAATGAGCGCCTTAAACAAACCCAGGAATTATACTTCTGCTACACAATACCTAGTAAAATGATTAGGATTTGTTTTGGATTCCTAATGTAGAGTAGAAATTTTCTATCAGTGTTTTACATTTGGGAGGGGGGAAAGAACAAAGAACTCCGCGAGAAATGTTCCTCTGTGTTGTCATCCATGTTTATCTATGTTCACATTCATTTGACGTTCATTCCTCATAATGCAATTGTCATAGGTAAAATATGTTGATGTTATCATTGTTTTTCCTCAACAGTCCACAGTTCTGCAATTTGGTTCCAATGTCATGTCCATCTAATAACATTGCATCAATCCACTGATGTAACTGTTTTTGCAATACCTTCATTGAACTTCCTCACAATTATTAGATTTTAAACTCGTGCCATACCCTTAGCACAACTTGCAAAAAATAAAATAAATTGATTAATTGTCACATTGCCTTTACAACGTTAATGCACACTCATTGTATGATTTTATTGAAATGTAATACTACTAGGGCAAAGGGAAAATATCATATTACATTTGATTTCTTTTTTCAATACCTTCATTAGACTAATGCATGAGCACAACAAATTTACTATAGTTCAATACCTTCAATCATATTAAACTAATTTTATCTAATCTAATTCAACAATGCAATACCCCAAGGACACATTGGAAATAACATATCCAACCTAATGCCATATACATTACCCTTGTCAAGGTAATGCAAATGCACTTGATCATTTTATTGTTTTGCAATACCCAAGTAGGCCTAGTTGTAATTATTTTATCTCATTTATTTCATCTATACAATACCCTATGGACACATTGACAATATAATATCCAACCCAAAACACATATGCATTACCCTCATCAAAATGATGCAAATGCACTATATTGTTTTGTTGTTATGCAATACTCATGCCCAAGATAATATATTTCACCTCATTTGATTCAAAAATGCAATTACTTTATTATTTTTGTTTTATGCAATATCATGCTTAAGTTATATTTCATATCATCTAATTGAACAATGCAATACCCTATGGACACAGTGACAATATCATATCCAACCATATTCACATCTACATTACCCTCATGAAGATAGTGCATATCCTCTAGATCATTTTGGTGCTTTGCAATACCTTTAGGCCAATTGAAATTATTTCATTTTATCTAATTCAAAAATGCAATACCTTGAAGATGTATTGAAAAGAACTTTTGTTGACCTTATATGCAACACCTTAATATGGGTATTAACCAATATTTAATTGTGGCTTTACATAATACTAAAGTAAAGAAATTTAGTTCAATTGTAATATCCTTATTTGGTTTACTAGAATTCCTATTGGGGTTATGTATTATTGTCATGGGTGTATTAAGGTTAAATTTAGGGGTTAGGGTATTGCATGGACCAAAAAACAATCAAAACTTATGCAATACTGTTATGGGTGTATTAAAGATAGGGTTGATGGAATATGTTTTGTTTTGTTTAAAGGGTATTGCATAGCAAAAGTGTAAATGCAATACCCTCATCATGCATGTATAAACTATTTCAAAGTTCTAACTATGAAATAGGGGATTGTTTTTATGATGTTCATGCCTTTAGGCTTTAATGGAATTCCACAAACATTTGGACTATAACTACAATACCCTCATGCATCCAATCATTTTTTTGTTTATGCAAGGTGCACATACATTATATATGGATATTAAAAACCTTGTTTTTGTACAAATAAAATTCAAGCTTTTTACAAATAGATATTTTTACATACATCCCTTTCTAATATCAATGGGCTATATCCATGGAAGCTAAACTAATCTACAAAAATGTGGCATGGAAAATTCATGGATGCCATACGCATGGTACAAAATGTGTATTAGTCCAAAAATGGAATGTCAAGCTAATTGCTTTCACCCTCACTTTCATTTGAACTCTCACTAATAGATTTTAATGATAATCCATTTGCACATGATAGTGTGCCACTATAGTTTGTGCAAATTGGACATATTGTCAAGTGTATAATTGCCCAATTTGCCAAAATTATTTTCACTGAATAACTATGAAGGCCCCTTTGGTGGTACCTTGAATCCTAAAGTGGACATACACACAAACCAATGAGTATAATTTGGAAAACACATGTTTGAAGCATAATGCAAATTTGAAGTGAAAATTGAATGTGATGGAACTTACTGGCCATGAATCATCTCTAATTCATGGTAATTCACAAGTCAAATGATCTCCTTTTCATGTTCCTTTTGGATGAAGATCTTGTCTATCCCAAACATCTCTAAGGCCCTTGCATAAAAGACCTTGCTAGCTCAAATTAAACTAACAAAATTCTCATCTTTCTTTAGTTGGGGCATTACATTGGAAGGATAAACCCCACACCGAATGCTTAATAGAATGAACAATTTGGAAGAAACAACTTTTACCAATGTGGGAATCGGTGTCAATTTTATTCGTAGTCCATCATTTCACAAGTGATCCCACTCACATGTGGCATGGTCTTTGTTTGAGTAATTGCTAACACACAAAGGAGGGGTTTGCCTTTTCCCACACACACAAAACAGAAACAAAAAGAACAATTAAAACTAAAAACCCTAAAAAAAATATTGAAAAAACCAAAAGAAGATAAATAAAAAAGCCAACAAGAAAAAACAGAGATAAATAAGATTTTCAAAAATTACAAAAAACAACAAACAGAAAATAAAACTAAGACAAACATAAAAAACAAGAGAAACAACAAAAAATTGAAGAAAAAAAAGGGAAAAAGAACCCAAAAATTTTTAAACCCCAAAATTTTTAGTGAATACCCATTTAAAATAACAAGAAACAAGAGAAAAATATATTTTTTAAAGTACAAAAAATGAAAACCAGAAATAAAAAAAGAAATGTAAAACCAAAATTTTCAAGAAGTACATAAAGCAGGAAAAAAAAGGGGGGGAAAAAATCCAGAAAAAAAAAAATTAAAACTCAAAAAGAAGAAGAAGAAGAAAACCAACAAAAATGGAAAAGAAAAAACAAGATAGAAATATATATATTTTTAATTACAAAAAATGAAAACGATAAATAAAACAAGAAATATAAAACAAGGATTTTAAACAAGTACAGAAGCAAAAAACAGAAAATTAAAAAGAAAGAGAAAAAAAAAGAGGGGCAAATCCAACAAAAAACCAAGGAAACATAAATTTTAAAACCCCACAAAAACCAATATTATTATTTTTAAAATCAGAGATAAACAGAAATAAAAATGAACAAGATAGGAATAAAATTTTAAAATGGTACAGAATTTTTTAAAAATATATAAAACCAGAATTTTAAAATTTACTGAAAATAAAATATAAAATCAGGGGAAAAATAGAAAAAAATAGAAAAAAATTGAAATGCCAGAAAAATGGTAAAGATAAAACCAACAGAAAAACAGGAAAGAAAAAACTGAAAGCAAACAAATAAATAAATAAAATAATTTTTTTTTAAAAATAAAAAAATCTCTATGAAAACACCAAACCCTCTACTACCATTGTTGTGTGACCTGAAAACAGTGTCAGCTGTTTTTGGATGAAGGCCACTTAGACTGCGTTGGATTGTTGGCAGTAATGTGCTTCAATGACACCAAAAAAGAAAATAAAATCTATATGTTTTCTATTTTTGTGTGTTTTTGGTGGTTTGGTAGGATATGATGAAGGAAGTAGGTGAGATAATTTCTAAGATGGAAGAAAATATGAACAACCCAATGAAAACTCTTCAAGGCTTTGTGGATTAGATTTCTGTAAAATGATTAGCAAGGGGGATTTTGAGGAGATGAGGAGATGAGATGATAAGGAGGATATTTGAGGCTAACTGAGGAAAGACTTGGGGATCATATTTTTGTGTGGAAGTTTTTGGGGGATGATGAAAGAGAAGCTAAGTTGTTAGACTTTGGAGGAGGATATAAATCTGGTTTTTGATTTTGATTTTGAGTTGTTGCAGATAGGAAAAGTTGTGGGAGTGAGGTTTGTAGATCTTTGTATCGAGGGAAAGTACAAAAACAATCCGCTGCGCAATGTATTCAAGGAGGCAGAGTATTTATCTTAGAACGGGGTATGATGGATGAGCAAGGGGAATGATGAGAAGTTCTAGAGGTCTCGATAGCGGCCAACAACTCTTCTCAAGAGTTTGTGTTTGTGTTTTGTTTGTATCTGGGTTTTGTTATTTTGCTTTTCAAGAGTGAGTACCCTGATTTTGGGAACTCCAAAGTACTGCACTAGTCCATTGAATCTACAAGGTCGATCACAAAAGGGATGGGTGTAGTTCTTTGTAAGGATTCTTGAAGCAGTGACTTGGGGAAGTCAATGTGTTATATTCTTGTCTTTTGTCTTGTCAAATGGAACAATGGTGTCAAGGAAATCTAATCATGTGATTTGTGTGGGTCTAAGGACTTTGAAAAAAGAGGCTAGTGGGTTCAAGAGAATGAGATTAAAGCGATCTGACCCCTTGAAAACCTTGAGCCTTTTTATGATGAAGAAGGTGATTTCTTTGCTTGTTTCTAGATAGAATTTAGGTGGCCACTAGTTCGGGCCAGTGTGAAGTTAGGAGAGTGTATTTGTTGTTCAGTATATACATGTTTTGCATTTTGTTTATGTGTGTCCTTGTTTTTGGTATCAGAGCAATAGATCCTAGAAGGCTAGTACATATGAAATATTTTGAGTATTCGGAAGATGAGATGTTTTGGAAGATAAAATGTCTAATACTAGTGACAAGCAGTATGTTGCAGAGAGTCAAGAAATTCAGGGGGAACAAATTACTATTAGCTTTGATTTTCCTATAATTCAAATAACACCACGAATAGGAGCATTGATTCTGTGTCAGTTGGGATTTGGAATTGTTGCCATTGTAGGAGTGAGTCTTGATGAAGCAAAAGCTGGAGATATTGCCGTTGAGCTAATACACAATGGATTCTGTATGAGGGCACAAGTCTGGGTGAAAATGCAAGTTGGACCAAGAGGATGGGTTTCAAGTGCAAAATTCCAACAACAATATCAATTTACCTCTTATCTTGGGTAGAGTGATGATGCACTACTCAAAAAAGTAAAGACAACTGCTATGATTAGGTGATGTTTGGATTCCTATCTCTCCTATTTTTCCAAATCATTTCATCAAATTTTTCATTCCGAGAGTGGAGGATTTATTTCTGGCTAGAGATTGAATACTAAGGGTGGAGAACTTCGGAATGAGGTCTTGATTAATAAGTTGGAGAACATTTGGTGATGAACATTTCGGCATTCGATGGCAAATGGATTCTGCAAATGAGCAAATTTTCACTCTCTTACCATCTGAAGTTGTGATTTTAAACCCGGTAGCAGAAGGAAGACAAGTCGATTTTATTTCTTGATGAAAATGTAGTTTTGATGAACCATGCCAATCCAATGAGTGGTGACACATAGCTCTGATCTAGATTACAAGTCATAGTATACAATTGGGCATTGTTACGTTGAGGAGTTAGAATTATGAAGAGAACAAGTTGGTTTTCTTATTTTGAGATTCCACTAATGTTGTTGCCACAAGGTTGTTTGATTTTGATCATGACTGGATGAGAGTGGAAACATGGCCATTAGCTTTAACATTCTAATTTCATTCATCAGTTTGGATAGGACCTGATTAACAACAGTAGAGTCTCACTAGAAAGAGTAAGACATGAAGTAATGCAGGTCATAATAGTAGGCCTAAAGATAATCAAAGAGAAGGAGGAATGTAAAATAGTGCCCATAGAAAATTATTGACAATAGGAACATTTCTAGTTAGTGAGGGTCAAAATGACTAGTCCTTAGGGCATGGATGAGTTGTTTTGGGGACATGATCATGAGGACATCAATGATTGGGCTGAGAGATTGACAATGGCAGCAGAAGTTTGGGATCTGAATGTTAACAAATTGTTTAAGATTGCCAAATTGAACCTAAGAAGTACAGCCAAAGAATGGTTCAAGAAGCTAAATCCCGCACCTTTGGATTGGACAAAATTACATACCTTAATAATATAGAAATATGGGAATGTTGATGCTGATGACATCCGGATCAAACTGGATGCCATCAAACAAAAGCCAAAAGAAAGGGTTCAAAAGTACTATGAAAGGCTTGATAAGCTATTTCAGTGAGGTCAAATATAAGATGTAGAACAACGTCGTAGGTTTCTGGCAAGACTAAGGCCAGAAATAAGAAAGCTCTGTGTTGTTCGGACCTACACTGTCATTGTTGTTGTAGAAATTGAATGTGTATTGGGAGAATCAGGGGAAATTTCATACGAACCCATGAAGGAAGAACAAGATGAAGTCATGTATGGAGAATCCACTACTGATCGTCAACTTCATGTTTTAAATGAAACTCTCATTAATTTTTTTGGGAAGGGAATTGATGGCAAGGTTGGACCCAGTTGAACTATTTTTATTAACACCAACAACCATTGTCAATTATGCCGGTCGGGAGAACATACCACTTCAGCATGCCCTAAACTTGTAGACACAAGGCCAAAATGTGCCAAGTGCGGAGGTGGGCATAAGACTGACAATTGTGGTTTGAAATGTTCTTTCTATCTTGGATTAAGGCATACGAAAGAGACGTGTTAGAAGAAAACTGCGAAAGGTTTGCCTACCACTACAAATTTCTTGGAAGTTTTGGTTGATGATGAAGAAGCCTCTTTGGCAGAATTGAACTGCGTTTATAGAAATGACCAACATGTATTTTCTGGGGTGAGGATCCCAAAAAGGAGATTGCCCATTGTTACCAATCTAGTAGAAGAGCAAAAGGAAGTGATTGTAGAAGATGAACAAAGAAGAGCAAACCTGGGATCTGAAGCAACTGTGAAGTCGAAAATTCGTTTTCATTTCATCAAAGGAAAGATTTTTTAAATTCCCATGGAAACCATTCTTGTAATTCAAGGGGAATTGGAGTATATTGGAAGGATTGGTCAAAATTAGCTACAAGGAGAAAGGATGCAGAAGGTCAAAGAAATTAGGTAGTTGCTGTCCATCCAACCCCTACAATTTGGAGGGTGAGTATTAACAAAACTCACCGCAACAAAACATTGCATCTGGCTATTGAGATAAATCAAGAAATGATTAAAGGGTTTGTAGATAATGGGGCATCTATGTCAGTCATGGCAGCTAGTGTGGTTAGGGAACTTGGCATAATGCATTTGGTGGTTGGCCATGAAATTTATAAAACGGCCTAATTCAGCCATCGTAATTCAGGCACTAAAAAGGATTGCTGAACTTCCAGTGAGGGTGGGAGGAATCATATGTCAAATGATTTTCCTTGTGGTGGACACTGATAGCTATGATTTGCTCCTTGGATTAGACTTCCTCATCAAGATAGGAGTAGTTGTGGATGTGGAGAAAAACGTCATACAAGTACGCAATGGACCTGGAACGGAAGTGGAAGTATTGCCATTGAATGTGGTGAACATGCTACAAGTGCTTGAAGGATTTGAAAAGGAGAAATGCAATGTACAAAAGGAGTTGTTCAACAGAAAGATGGGACAGTTGCAAATTAAAGACTAGGCTGATCTATTGGGTGCATTGGACTCTAAGGATTTCAATGATGAATCTTCTTATGAGGAAGAGATAATAGAATATGAAGGAAGGACAGAGGATGGCCCACAAAAGATTATGTAAAATCTAGAGAATGAGATTGAAGAACTGAAAGATCGTGGGTTGAATTTGATTATTGAAAGGAAAGCACCTATGCAGATTTTAAATCTGACACTACAAGAGCAACATTAGAACATTCTTGAGGGATTATTCTCTGAAAATGATGATTATGCTGATTGGATCAAATGTGCAGTTGTAGAAGAAGATGCTCAGATACAGCAGCGACTAAAAAAAAACATTGAACCCAATGCACATTTGTATCTAGTTCAGATGACTAATGATCTGATTGAAGAGGATAGTAGGTGGACCCAAATCAAGAGTAGGGTAAGACTAGATGAGTCTTTGAATGAAAAATAACAGAAGTAGATGTGGGATCTTCTAGAGGAATTTTAGGAGGTATTTGCATGGCACAAGGGAGAATTGGGGCAATGTTCTATAGGAGAACATACCATTGATACCTAAGGACTACCTTCGTGCTGCATGACTCCGAAATGACTATCCTTTTGGGAAGAACCTAAAGTTAATAAACAGATACAAGCTTTGGTGGATTTGGGAAAAATGCGCAAAAGTGCATTAGAATACGCTTGCAGAGTAATTTTGCCAATGAAGAAAGATGGAAGCCGAAGATTCTATGGAGACTATCGCTCACTCAATCATCAAACACGGTGGGACTTTCTTCCCATGCCACTGATTCAAGATGTTTTGAATCAATTAGGGCATTCTGAGTGGTTTTCAACCCTTGATTTGCAGTCAAGGTTTTGGTAGATCCCCATGGCTCCTAATGATGTTAAAAAAACAACAGTGATCACCAAATCAAGTCTTTATGACTGGAATGTTATGCCATTTAGACTGAAAAATGCCACTAGTACATTCTCACGGACCATGGCTGGCATATTCAAGGAATGGATTAACCAATTTGTGAAGGTGTTTATTGATGACGTCAAAGTACATAGTGGGACCTGGAATGAACACTTAGGTCACATCAGATCGGTTCTTCAAAAACTCAAGGAAGTTAATCTCAAATTGAATCCTAGCAAATTTTGTTTTGGATCTAAGAGCATTACATTTTTGGGACATGTTGTGGACAATGCTAGATCTCAACTTGATCCTAGGAAAATAGTAACAGTCCAACATTTTCCAACACCCAAAACAGCCACAAATGTCAAGGCATTTCTGGGACTGACAGGGTACTACATGAGATTTATTGCTGGGTATGCCAAGATTGTGGAACCTCTTTTCACATTAACAAAGAAAGATTGTAAGTTTCTTTGGATGCCCATATGCCACTCAGCTTTTATCGCATTGAAAAGAAGATTTGTGGAAGCACATGTTTTGGTCAAACCAGATTTCAACAAATCATTCATCTTAGATGTTGATTGGTCTATAAAGGGTGTAGGAGCCATTTTGTCACAAAAAGTTAGAAGACAAGAACAAGTCATTGCTTATGCCAGCAAAGGCTTATCTCTAGTCCAGTGTCGTTTTCATCCCATGGAAGGAGAGTGTTATGCTCTCATTTGGGGTATCATGTACTTCAAGCAATATCTTTACCAAACCCCATTTTTGTTACGCACAGATCATAAACCTTTGGAGTGGTTAGTCATTGTTTTAGATGCCTATGGTAGGAGAGGCCGTTGGATTACAATGTTATAGGATTTTCAGTTGAAGATTATTCACCGAGCAGGAAACAAACACTTGAATGTTGATGCTTTGAGCCAGAATTCTATTGGATCTCCGGAAGAGGATGAAGATTTTGGAAGTGATGTGATGGAATAGGAAAAGAAATTGGGAATCGCACTAACATCTACAAGGAGCAATGCTACCAATGAAGTTAGCATCAATTTGTTTACCTTGCAACCCGTTGGACAAGTAGAAGACGATGTTGAAGAACATCATCTTGTTGGTGACTATGGTGGACCAAGTACAGATTCACCTTTAGAAGAAGGACTGCCTTATGTGGATCAGATGGATTATAAAAGGATGGTGGTTGAAGGTCAAATCATGGTGGATGCAACCAAAAACAAACAAAAGGGCAAGAGTATGGAGATAGAGGGACAAAGTGAAGATGACTAAACAAAACAAATGGATATATGGGAGGATAGTGTGTTAATTGCATTACTCACTAGTGCACATCTGGAATATGAGCTTGATAACACTACCAACATGGATAGGGCTAAGAAACGGATTATGAGGTATCATTGGTCAGAAGATACCCTATTTTTCCAGAACTTGGTTGTACCTAAACTTATAGAACGCAGAATGTTGATTGAGAAGATACATGAAGAAATCAAACATTTTGGGGCAATGTGGACACTTGCTGAGGTGAAGAAGAGGTTCTTCTAGCATGATAGAATTGAGGCTGTTAAAAAATTCATCAGTGCTTGTGACAAGTGTCAACTAGCCAAGCAATTTGGAAACATGAGATCTGGCATTGAAGAGATGAAAAATATTCCCATATGTGATTTGTTTTATCATGTTGCATTGGACACTGTTAGGCCATTACTAGAAACAACCAATGGCAACAAGTATGTGCTTGTTGTTATTGACCATTATTTTAAATGGTTTTGAACACAACCTATTAAGGAATATGATGCTTACACTAATGCTAAGTTTTTGGAGGATGAAGTCATTTGCAGGTATGGAGTTCCTAAGTATGTTTTAACAAATAATGGCAGTGAGTGGATGAAGGAATTTGTTAAGATCTGTCAAAACTATGGCATCACACATCAAGTTACAGCTCTTGTTTAGCCTCAATGCAATGGTATGGTGGAATGTCTGATAAAAATCATCAAGCATGGACTCACAATTATGGCTACTACCAACATACAGGATTGGGATTTATTCTTACCAAGGATACTCTTTGGATACCAATGTGGCATCCAAGCCAACACAAAATATTCCCCTTTCATGGTGCTCATTAGTCATACGCCAAGACTCACCATTAATAACAACCTTAGAGGTTTGTGTGATGTGTTTGATGAACAAGAAAATCCTAAAATCGTGGTAGAACAAATGATTCTTAAGATGCAGCTAATTGCACGTGTGCATAAAACTTTGCTAGATAATGTGAAGCAAGCACAGAGGAGACAAAGGAAGGTGTATGCAACCATAAAAGGTCACCTTTGAAGGCTTCATAGAAAATGCCAAGGTCAAGATGCACAGACCTGGAAAGAAGAGATAATTGTTTAGCAATTGAGAAGGACCATACTTCTTTGTTGAGTACAAAGATGGCAAGGGATTTTAGGAACAAAATCATGGCAACAGAATGTGTATTCTCAAATATTTCAATGGATAATGTTGGGAACGGTCAAGGAGGGATTTGCAATTATATATGTTTGTAGATTAATACTTGATCTATGAGGACATAGATTTTTTTGGAAAGAGTGGTGACACTTGTGACCTAAAAACAGTGTTAGCTGTTTTTGGATGAAGGCCACTTGGACTACACTGGACTGTTGGTAGCAGTGTGTTTCAATGACACTAAAAAAGAAAATAAAATCTACTATGTTTTTATTTTTGTGTGTTTTTGGTGGTTTGGTAGGATATGACGAAGGAAGTAGGTGAAATAGTTTTTGAGATGGAAGAAAATATGAGCAACCCAATGAGAACTCTTCAAGGCTTTGTGGATTAAATTTCTGTAAAATGATTGGCAAGGGGGATTTTGAAAAGATGAGATGATAAGGAAGATATTTGAAGTTGACTAAGGAAAGACTTGGGGATCATATTTTTGTGTGGAAGTTTTTGGGGGATGATGAAAGAGAAGCTAAGTTGTTAGACTTTGGAGGAGGATATAAGTCCGGTTTTTTATTTTGATTTTGGGTTGTTGCAAATAGGAAAAGTTGTGGGAGTGAGTTTGTAGATCTTTGTATCGAGGGAAAGTACAAAAACATTCAGGTTGCAGTACTTTGGAGTTCCCAAAATCAGGTTGTATCTATCTTAAGAGTATCTAAGAGTATCTATCTTAGAACGGGGTATGATGGATGAGCAAGGGGAATGATGAGAAGTTCTAGAGGTCTCGAGAGCAACCAATAACTTTTCTCAAGAGTTTGTGTTTGTGTTTTGTTTGTATCTGGGTTTTGTTGTTTTGCTTTTCAAGAGTGAGTACCCTAATTTTGGGAACTCCAAAGTACTACAATAGTCCATTGAGTCTACAAGGTCGATCACAAAAGGGATGGGTGTAGTTCTTTGTAAGGATTCTTGAAGCAGTGACTTGGGGAAGTCAATGTGTCGTATTCTTGTCTTTTGTCTTGTCAAATGGAACAATGGTGTCAAGGAAATCTAATCATGTGATTTGTGTGGGTCTGAAGGCTTTGAGAAGAGAGGCCAGTGGGTTTAAGAGAATGAGATCAAAGCGATTTGACCCCTTGAAAACCTTGAGCCTCTCTATGATGAAGAAGGCGATTTCTTTGTTGGTTTCCCGATAGAATTTAGGTGGCCACCGGCTCAGGCTAGTGTGAAGTTAAGAGAGTATATTTGCTGTTCAGTATATACATGTTTTGCATTTTGTTTGTTTATGTCTTTGCTTTTTGGTGATAGTTGGTTTGCAAGGTCCAAGAGACTCACCCCTTCCAATTGTTTTTCATGTTGCTTTTCCTTTTCGTCTCTCTCCTCCACTTTTTTTTTTTTTTTTTTTTTTTTTTTTCCTTTTCCTCTTTCCTCCCTTTTTTTTTTTTTCCTTTTCTTCTCTCTCCTTTTTTTCCTCTCCTCCTTTTTTTTTTTTCCTCTTCTCCTTTTCCACCCCTTCCACCACAACATTTA
>Ga0116229_10000613_pt1 | contig 49342 bp, 48 predicted proteins | sample S1TSphgellanicum_3_FD_87313 | JGI IMG/M metagenome (GOLD analysis project Ga0116229, IMG submission 87313) | Host-associated microbial communities from peat moss isolated from Minnesota, USA - S1T2_Fc - Sphagnum magellanicum MG | ecosystem: Host-associated > Plants > Peat moss > Unclassified... | reverse complement strand
TTACGTTTTAGGAGCATCTCGCGCCGGCAAGCCAGCCAACTCCCCCGTCGGTGCGATATCCCGGCGGCGCGGGCCCTGCAAAGGGTCCGTGCCGTTTTTTAATGATCGCGCGCCCGGCGCAAGACGCTGTGCGTTTATACATCAGAAAATACCATTTCTCCATGCTGTGGTGCAGCAACGCGTATGTCCCGGCAATACTTGACTTGAAATTAGGAGTTTCCCCGCATGAAAATGGTCATCGCCATCATCAAACCGTTCAAGTTGGATGATGTCCGCTCGTCCCTGGCCGATGTGGGGATACAGGGCATTACCGTGACAGAGGTCAAAGGCTTTGGCAGGCAAAAAGGCCACACTGAGCTCTACCGAGGAGCTGAATACGTCGTTGATTTCCTGCCGAAAGTGAAGCTCGAACTGGCGGTGGATGACGAGCAGGTCGATCGCGTGGTGGAAGCGATAATTGAAACCGCGCGCACGGGGAAGATCGGCGACGGCAAGATATTTGTGGCGGAACTCGGTCAGGCCGTTCGTATCAGAACAGGTGAGGCAGGTTCGAGGGCATTGTAGCATCGACTCGCGCTTGAGCGGTCGAGTGAGGATCGGTCCATGAAGCGCTTAGTATTTTTTTCAGTCTTGGTCGCCTTTTCAGGCATGGCCTCCGCGGTGGTCTATAAATGGACCGACGCGCAAGGCAAAGTTCAATACGGCGACAGCCCACCGAATGGCGTGCATGCGGAAGTCGTCGAGATACTCGGGACGCACTCGGCCCGCTCCGCCCCATCGGACTCCTCCGGCGCCCCGGGAGACAAACCCGCCGCACGTGACCAGACCGCGCAGCAAGATCCCACCAAGAAGGCCGTGGACGAGGACGTCGCGCAGACCAAAGAGAAGCAATGCGCGGACGCGCAGGACCGCTACAAGCATTTGATCGAAGGCCGGCGCCTGTTCAAGACCGGCCCGGACGGCGAGCGGGTGTATCTGACTTCGGATGAAATCGACTCGGAGCGCTTGAACGCGAAGCGCGACGTCGACGCGATCTGCAACAGCGCCACTTGATAAGGCCTCGCCGCTGATCGAGCCGCTGATTGATTAGGGCTTGCCGCTGAAAGCGTCGCGCGCTCGCATACCCCCTCGAGCGCAAGTAGACGTTGGCGCTTTGCCGCGCGGAGCGCAAAGCCTTAGTCTAGGCGTCTGGGACCCAAGTCCCGCAGGCCTAGCCTGATAAATCCAACAGCTCGGGAATCACGCGTATGCAAACAGGTTTCGTCGGATTGGGTGCCATGGGTGCACACATGGCGCGCAGTCTCCACCGCGGCGGCTTGCTCACGGGCGTCTGGAATCGCACCGCCGAGAAGTCCACGGCCCTCGCCAAAGAGCTCGGCTGCATCGCCTTTGCGAACCTTGCGGAACTTGCCGGGAATTGCGAGGCCGTCGTGATCTGCGTCTCCGCCGACGAGGATTTGCGCGCGGTGATCGCCGGTTTGGAGCCTGGACTCAATCTCAACATGATCGTCATGGACTGCTCCACCGTGGGGGCGGGCACCGCGCGCGACATGCATGCTCAACTGGCCGCGCTCGGCGTCGGCTTTCTCGACTGCCCGGTGAGCGGCGGCGTCGAGGGCGCGCGCACCGCGTCACTCGCCATCATGGTGGGCGGCGATGAACCGGAGTTCGAGCGCGCCCGACCGATCCTCGAGGCCATGGGCAAGACCGTCGCCTATCTCGGCGCGAGCGGCGCCGGACAAGCCGCCAAGGCCACCAATCAAATCATGTGCGCAGGCATCATCCAGGCGGTCGGTGAAGCCATGGCCTTCGCCCATGCCGAGGGGCTGCCGCTCGATCGGCTGATCGAAATCTTGGGCAAGGGTGCGGGCTCGAGCTGGTACTTCGTCAATCGCGCGCCGTTCATGGCCCACGAGAATTTTCCCGCCGGCTTTCGCGTGCGCCTGCACGCCAAGGATTTGCGGATCTGCCGCGAGATGGCGGCGGAGCGCGGCGCGAAGCTGCCCGTGGTCGAGTCGACTCTGCATCAATACGGTCAGCTGATCGAACAGGGTTTCGGCGACGAAGACATCTCCGCGATCTACCGGCTGACCTCGAAGCTGTTCCCCAACGCGGCAGCGTCCGCATGAGCGCCCCAGACTCCGCCTCGCCCGGGGCCTCCCTGGGACAGCCGCTGCGCATCGCCACCCGCAAGAGCCAGCTCGCGGTGTGGCAGGCCGAGCATGTCTCGGCACTATTGCGCAGCGCGCATCCCGGCTTGGTCGTCGAATTGGTTCCGATCACCACCCAGGGCGATCGCATTCAAGACAGAAGCCTCGCCGCAATCGGCGGGAAGGGCCTCTTCATCAAGGAACTCGAGGTGGCCCTCGAGGAGCGGCGCGCCGATATCGCGGTGCATTCGATGAAGGACGTGCCGGGCGATCTGCCGGCGGGCTTGATGATTGCCGTCGTGCTGCAGCGGGCGGACCCGCTGGACGCCCTGGTGACTTCCAAAGCGGCGCGTCTCGAGGATCTGCCGCAGGGCGCGCGCGTGGGGTCATCGAGCCTGCGGCGTCAAGCCCAGCTGCTCGCGGCCCGCCCGGATTTGCGGATCGAGCCGCTCCGCGGCAATGTCGATACTCGGCTGCGCAAACTCGACGCGGGCGAAATGGACGCCATCGTCTTGGCCTGCGCCGGATTGGTCCGGCTCGGTTTGGAAGCCCGTATTGCAGCGCGGCTCGATCCCAGCATTTCGCTACCCGCCGTGAGCCAAGGCGTGATCGGCATCGAATGCCGCAGCGCCGACTCGCACACGCGCGGCCTGTTGAACGTGCTCGATCATGCGGCCACCCGCATCGCCATGGATGCCGAACGCGCGTTCGCGCATCGTCTCGGCGGCAGCTGCCAATCGCCGATCGCCGCCCATGCCAAGATCGACGGCGACCGGTTGACGCTCGACGGGCTGGTGGCGGAACCGGATGGCTCTCGCCTACTGCGCGATGTCATGTCGGGTACTGTCCAAGAACCAGCGGCTCTCGGCCGGCGGCTGGCCGAACGCATCCTCGAGCGAGGCGCGGGACCCCTGCTAGAGCGCCTGCGCAGCGCCTAGGCAGGCTCCTGGCATGCTGCCCTTGCACGGCGTCGGAGTCCTCGTCACCCGGCCCGAACATCAGGCAATGCCGCTGTGCCGTCTGCTCGAATCCGAAGGAGCGAGCACGCTGCGGTTGCCGGTCATCGAAATCAAAGCGGCCGGCGACTGGCGCACACTGGCGCCGCGCTTGGGTGCCCTCGAGAATTTCAATGTCATCGTTTTTACGAGCGCCAACTCGGTTCGATTCGGCGCGCCCCTGCTCGCGGAGAAGCGCGACCTCAACCTCGCGGCCATCGGTCCGGCGACGGCGCGCGCGCTCCATCGAGCCGGCTATCGCGTGGCGGTGCAACCGGACGGCAATTTCGATTCGGAGAGCCTGCTCGCGCATCCTCGGCTGGAGCATATGTCCGGCCAGCGGGTATTGATCGTCAAAGGCGTCGACGGCCGCGGCACTCTCGAGCAGGAACTCGCGCGGCGCGGGGCGGAGGTGGTCACACTCGATGTGTATCAACGCGTGCCACTGATTCCCAGTCAAACGGCGTTCGCCGCACTGCTCGGCAGTTTCGGCGCGGGAGCGGTTCAAGTGATCACCGCGACCAGCCTCGAGATTGCCGGTCGGCTGCTCGATTTGGCGACACCGGCGCTGCGCGCCGAATTCGAGCGGGTACATTGGCTGCTTCCCGGCGACCGCATTGCCGCGGGTCTGCGCGAGCGCGGCGTGTCGGCGCCGCTGCTGCGGGCCGAATCGGCCGAGGATCACGATTTGGTGACCGCGCTCGTGCGTTGGCGCGCGAGCGTATCCGGCGCGTAATCGAACGAATCGAAAAACAGCCGGCCGGCATCGACGCCGCGAGCGATAAATTCACGCCGCACGGCCTCGATCATCGCCGGCGGTCCCGCCGCATAAACGTCATAGTCGCTGCCCGCGAAATCGGGCATTGCCGTCTCGTCACGCCGCGTCTCGTCACGTTGCGCAACGTCACGCAGCGCAGCCTCGTGCACCCAACCGCGCCGCCCCGGCCATGCGGCCGAGGGCTCCGATAGCACCGGCGTGTAGCGAATGCGCGCTGCACGCCGCGCCAGATCCGCGAGCACCGCATGTGCGTACAAATCGCGTTCGCTGCGCACGCCCCAATACACCGCGATCTCGCGTTCGATGCGTTTCCCGACCACGTGCCGCAGCATGCTGAGCAGCGGCGCGATTCCCGTACCCCCGCCGATCATCAGCATCGGCGACGGCGTTCGAGCGGCGCCAGGCGCATCGACCCCCGGCGCTGTGCTGTCCGTGGCAGCGCCGGGCATTGCCGCTGGCCCCGGCCGGTAAACGAATTGTCCCAGTGGACCCTCGATGGTCAAGAGCTGAGGTTGACGCTCCGGCGCGAACAATCGGTCGGTGAATTCTCCGCCGGCGACTCGGCGCACGTGCAGTTCCAGCAATCGCGAGTCGTGCGGCGCGGATGCAATGGAAAAACTCCGCCGCCGTCCGCCGGGCAGCATGATGTCGATGTACTGCCCAGGCTCGAAGTGGAATTCCTCGGCGACGGGAAGGCGCAGGTACAGACCCATCACGTCGTGCGCCAACGGCGTTGCGCGCTCGATGCGCGCCGGCAGGCGCTTGATGGAAACTTGATCGGGCGTGCGTATTTCGAGGGTTTCTATGAGGAGATCACTCTGCGCACGGGCCTGACAGAGCAGCACGAAACCGTCGGCTACTTCGGCGTCGGACAAGCCGAGCGGTCGACCGTGCGGATAAGTGATTTCGCCCTGCAACAGCCGGGCTCGGCACGCGCCGCAATTACCGCCCTTGCAGCTATGCGGCAAGTTGAGCGACGCCCCAAGCGCCGCGTCGAGCACCGCTTGACCCGGCGCCACGCTGAAACTGCGATTCGAGTTGGATAGACTGACACGCACGAGCCATTCCTCATCGAGCACCTTATCATGCAGTCGGTTTCCATCGTCGGTTGCGGCTACACCGGCCGGCGCCTCGCCGCACGATGGCTACAAATGGGCGCGCGCGTGCGCGGCTTCGCGACGCGCGCCGAGAGCCTGGCGCAGATCGAAGCGGTGGGCGCGCAGGCGCTGCCGCTCGATCTCGACGCACCGCAATCTGCACCCGTCATCGAGCCGCCCCGCGGCCACGTAATGCATGACCACGGCCCGGGCACCGCCGGACGGGATCTCGGGGATGCGTTGGTGTACTACATGGTTCCGCCCGACAAGACTTCGGATGGCGATCCGCGGCTCGAACGATATCTCGAACGTCTCGAAGGTGTCGACGGTGTCGAGGGCCTGCCACGGCGCGTGATCTATCTCAGCACCACGGGCGTTTACGGCGATCAAGCCGGCGCAGTCGTGAACGAGGAGACGCCGCCGGCGCCGAAGACCGCGCGCGCCGCGCGCCGCCTCGCGGCGGAGACCGCGTTGCGCGCCTGGGCGGACGCCCGCCGTGTGTCGTGGTGTATTTTGCGCGTACCCGGCATTTACGGTCCGGGGCGCCTACCGCTCGAGCGGCTGCGCGACGGCGAGCCCGCCATCGTTCCGCACGAGGCCACTCCGGGCAACCGGATTCACGTCGACGATTTGGTGTCGGCTTGCATCGCCGCCGGCGTCGCCGCGGCGGCGAATGGCCGGATCTACAACATCACCGACGGCAGCGACGACAGCCTCACCGGGTATCTGCTACGAGTGGCGAGTATCGCCGGCTTGCCTGCACCCCCGCTGGTCAGTCGGGCGCACGCGCAGCGCGCGCTCTCGGCAACCTCATGGTCGTTTCTCGCCGAGTCGCGTCGCGTCGATAATCGGCGCATGCTCGATGAACTCGGCGTAGCGCTGGAGTATCACGACCTCGACGCCGGCATCAGGGCGAGCCTCCTCGAAACTCCGAAGTGACCGGCATCTTTAACACTGACGATGCAAATCCTCGACTGATGATGCGAATCTTGCAGCCGACCGGCCGTCGCAGCGGATGACACTCAGTCGGTCAGACTCCTAGTTCGTGGGCTGGCTGCGTTTGCTGTCCAGCCATTCGCCGATCGGTTTCCACTGACTCCAGTCCGGCGATGCGAGATATTCGGGCAGTTCCAGCACGCCCATGCCGCGTGCGTAGGCGCGCACATAATTCTGCGCCTCGCGCAAGGAGCCGAGATACGGTACCTTCAGTTTGCTGAGATATTCATCCAGCTCCTCGTATATCAGCGTGTACTCACGGACGCGATTGGCCACCACCGCGAGTCGCGCCTGCTTGCGCGACACTTTCCCGATCTCGAGCAATTCCGCCATGAAGTGTCCGCAGGCCTTCATGTCGATGCTGGAAGGCAGAACCGGGACGATGATGGTTTCGGCGCGCCGCACCAACTCATTGAGTTCGGAGCCGTGGACGCGGGCGGGCGCATCGATCACGAGAATATCGGTGGCGCGCGACACGTTGCGAATGCCATCCTCGAAAGCAGGCACTCCGCTGATGGCGGGCAAATCAGCGGGACGCTGCGCCAGCCAATCGAGACTGGAGCGCTGCGGGTCGTAATCCGCAATACATACTTGCTGACCCTCGCGCGCAAAGAAGACGGCGATATTCGTTGCCAGCGTACTCTTGCCGCAGCCACCCTTCGCATTCAAAACCATTACGTGGCGCATAATCCCCCGACGTTGTTGTTATCGGTAACCTCATTGCTGGCGGTAAGGTAAAACTTAAGACGTGCAATGCGCAACCCCTGCTCGCGACAAAGCGACGCATGAGCTATCCTCTCGGGGTATGCGCATCGAGTTTATGAAGATGCAGGGCTTGGGCAACGATTTTTTTATCTTCGACGCCCCACCCGCCGCCGCCGGCGATTTTCTGGATGCGGACAAGCTGCGCGCGCTCGCTGATCGGCATACCGGAGTCGGCTTCGATCAAGCGCTGATGCTGGAATCTCCTCGTGATCCTCGCACCCGAGTGTTCTATCGAATATTCAATTCCGACGGCACGGAAGTCGAGCAGTGCGGCAACGGCGCGCGCTGTATCGCGGCGTTGTTGTACGCACGTTCACCGGAGTTGGGACGCGATCTCACCATGGACAGCCCGGGCGGCCTGGTTCACGCACGCATCGGCGATGGCGGACTCGTATCGGTGGACATGGGCGTTCCGGACTTCGATCCGAGTTCGCTGCCGATGAACGCAGCCGCGCCGGCGCTCGCTTATGCGCTGCATGTGAACGGCGCCGAGATCGAGTTCGGCGCGGTATCGATGGGCAATCCGCATGCCGTGCTGCGTGTCGAGGACACAAAAACCGCACCGGTTGCGGTGTTTGGCCCTAGTATCGAGTGTCACCCGCTCTTTCCGCAGCGAGTCAACGTCGGCTTCATGCAGATTGTCGACCGCTCGCACATGCGCTTGCGGGTGTACGAGCGCGGTGCGGGGGAGACTTTGGCATGCGGTACCGGCGCGTGTGCCGCCGTTGCCGTCGGCAGGAATCAGGGGCTGCTGGACGCGGAGGTGCGCGTCGACTTGCCCGGCGGCAGTGCGCAGGTTTCATGGCCCGGGCCGGGTGAGCACGTGTGGCTCAGCGGGCCGGCGGCGATGGTATTCACCGGTTCGATCGATATCTGATGCCTGAAATTTGATGCCTGATATTTAACGTCATGCCTGACATTCGCCGTCAGGCAAGGGAGCTTGAGAAAATGACCACCAGTCACGCACGCGGAATCAAACAGGAAGTTCTCAACGACTCGAGTGTCGCGGATTACCTGCAGAGCTATCCGGATTTCTTCGAGCGCAATTCGCAGCTACTGACTAAATTGCGGCTGCCGCACCTGCGTGACGGCGGCGCCACCGTGAGTTTGGTCGAGCGCCAAGTCGAGGTGCTGCGCGAGCGCAATCAGTCGCTGGAACGAAAATTGAAGGAACTGGTCGATGTGGCTCGCGCCAACGACGGATTGGCGGACCGCATCCATAGGCTGAGCCAGCGGTTGATCCGCACACGCTCGCTGTTGGACACGATCAATGCCGTCGAAGCCTCTCTGCGGGAGGACTTTGACGCGATGCATTCCGTGCTCGTGCTGTTCCTCGCGGAGGCGAAATCCTTGGAGCCCCTGGCCGGCCGATTCTTGCGCGCGGGTAATGTGGCCGACGCCGATCTGAAGACCTTCGAGTCGCTGCTGCAAGGCGGCAAGCCGCGGTGCGGCCAGGTCCGGGACGTACAACGAGATTATTTGTTCGGCAAGGACTCGATCGCCATCGGCTCCCTTGCCCTCACCCCCTTGGGCCAGAAGGGCGAGTTGGGCATTCTCGCCATCGGGTCGAGCGATGCCGAACGCTTCCACCCGGCGATGAGCACTGAATTCCTGTCCCGCATCGGCGAACTCGTGACTTACGCGCTGATGCGCTGACGTGGACCTGCACAATGGACCCCGGCGAGCGCGAATGGATCGATCGATTTCTATCGCACCTCGCGCTCGAGCGGCGGTTGAGCGGGCACACCATAGCCGCCTATCGGCACGATTTGCTCTCGCTGGTCGCGTTCTGCGAACGGCGCAAGCTCGCCCGCTTCGATGTTCTCGACCACAGTCAGCTGCGGACTTTCGCCGCCGCACTGCATGGCGCCGCTTTGGGTGCGCGCAGCATCCAGCGCCGCTTGTCGGCGGTGCGGACATTTTACGATTTCCTCGTGCGGGAAGGGTCGGTCAAATGCAATCCCGCGCAGGGCGTAAGGGCTCCCAAACGCGAGAAGCGCCTGCCGGCCACCCTCGACGCCGATCAAATGGGACGCCTATTGGCTTTTCGTGCCGATGATCTATTGTCGGCCCGCGACAAGGCCATCATGGAGTTGTTCTATTCGTCGGGCTTGCGCCTCACCGAGCTTGCGAGCTTGACCCCGGGCGCCCTCGATCTCAAGGATCGCACCGTGCGTGTCCAAGGCAAGGGCGGCAAGGACCGAATCGTGCCGGTGGGCCGCCCCGCGATCGATGCCCTCAAACAGTGGCTAGGGCAGCGCGCCGGCGTCGCCAAGAATGGCGTGGACGCGCTGTTCGTCGGCCGCACCGGTCGCCCGCTCTCGGTGCGCGCAGTGCAACTGCGCGTCGGCACGTGGGCCCGCCGCCAGGGCCTGGGACAGCACGTGCACCCACATATGTTGCGCCATTCCTTTGCAACTCATCTGCTCGAATCGAGCGCCAATCTGCGCGGCGTGCAGGAGTTGCTCGGCCACGCCGACATCAGCACCACGCAGATCTATACGCATTTGGATTTTCAGCATCTAGCCACGGTTTACGAGGCCGCCCACCCGCGCGCGCGACGCCGCTGAATGGAGCTTAAGCCGGCCGGCGAAAGTCTGCCGCCGAAAATTGGCTTGAAAGGACCTCGGTGGCCCCCACCTAACGAAGATTCTCATGAATAACGAGCCCAAGCTGAAGCACCCGCACAAACCGAATAACGTTACGACGCTCATTCACGACCCAGGCCGGCACAACCCAGGGCAGTACGATCCTGGCCGGCACGATCCTGGCCGGATCTACGGCACCACCATTCTGGCCGTGCGGCGCAATGGCCGCGTGGCGGTCGGGGGCGATGGCCAGGTGACCCTGGGCCAGAGCGTGATGAAGGGCAACGCCCGCAAGGTGCGGCGGCTGTATGGCGGCAAGGTGCTGGCCGGTTTCGCGGGCGGCACCGCGGACGCGTTAACGCTGTTCGAGCGCTTCGAGGGCAAGCTCGAGAAGTACGGCAATCTCACCCGTGCCGCCATCGAATTGGCGAAAGATTGGCGCACCGACCGCAGCCTGCGGCGGCTCGAGGCGCTGCTCTGCGTGGCGGATAGCGAGAGTACTTTCGTCATCTCGGGCAATGGCGATGTGATCGAGCCGGAGCACGACCTGATCGCCATCGGCTCGGGCGCGGGTTTCGCACAGGCGGCGGCGCTGGCCTTCATGCGGGGCGAGATGTCGGCGCGCGACATCGTCGAGAACTCGCTCAATATCGCCGCCGACATCTGCATCTACACGAATCGCAATCTCACCATCGAGGAGTTGTAGTTGTCGCAGATGACCCCGCGTGAGATCGTCGAAGAACTCGACAAACACATCGTCGGTCAGCGGGCGGCCAAACGGGCGGTCGCCATTGCCCTGCGCAATCGCTGGCGCCGCCAGCAAGTCGCGGAGTCGCTGCGTGCCGAGATCACGCCGAAGAATATTCTGATGATCGGGCCGACCGGTGTCGGCAAGACCGAGATCGCGCGCCGGCTGGCGCGGCTGGCGAAGGCGCCCTTCATCAAGGTGGAGGCCACCAAGTTCACTGAAGTAGGCTACGTTGGACGCGAAGTGGACTCGATCGTCCGTGATCTGGTGGAGATCTCCGTTAAAATGACGCGCGAAGAAGAGATTGCCAAAGTGCGCCACCGCGCCGCCTACAGCGCCGAGGAGCGCATTCTCGATGTATTGCTCCCGAAGGGCGCCGCGGGTTTCACCGGTGACGCCGCGCCGCGCGACAACGACACCCGGCAGCGGTTTCGGAAAATGCTGCGCGAGGGGCAGCTGGACGACCGTGAGATCGAGATCGAGGTGCGCGCGCTGCCCGTGGGCGTGGAGATCATGGCGCCTCCCGGGATGGAGGAAATGACCCAGCAATTGCAGGGCTTGTTCCAGAACTTGGGCGCCGCCCGCACCCGCCAGCGCAAGCTCAAGATCAAGGAAGCGCTGAAGCTCCTGGTCGACGAAGAAGCCGCGAAAATGATCAATGAAGAGGAATTGAAGGTGCGCGCGGTCGAAAACGCGGAACAGAACGGCATCGTCTTCATCGACGAGATCGACAAGATCGCCCGACGCCAGGAAACCAGCGGCGCGGACGTGTCGCGCGAAGGCGTGCAGCGCGATCTATTGCCCCTGGTCGAAGGGTGCACCGTCAACACCAAGTACGGGACGGTGAAAACCGATCATGTGCTGTTCATCGCGTCCGGGGCGTTTCACATGTCGAAACCCTCCGACTTGATCCCGGAGTTGCAAGGCCGACTGCCCATCCGGGTGGAACTCGAACCGCTGGTCGTCGAGGACTTCATCAGGATTTTGACCGAACCGGACGCGTCACTGTGCCGGCAATACACGGCTCTGCTCGCCACCGAAGGCGTGGAGCTGGAGTTCTCGGGCTCGGGCGTCAAGCGGCTCGCCGAGGTGGCGTTCGAGGTCAATGAGCGCACCGAGAACATCGGCGCGCGCCGCCTGCACACCGTCATGGAGCGGCTGCTGGAAACGGTGTCCTTCGACGCCGCGGACCGTAACGGCACGCACGTGCTCGTGGATCGCGAGTATGTCGAGGGGAACTTGGGCGAACTGGTGAAAGACCAGGACTTGTCGCGGTACATTCTCTAGTGCCATGCCCCACGAGTAACTGATGCCGCAACCGACCGACATCAAATTGCGGACCCTGTCGCGCCTGCTCGAAATCCATTTCGATGACGGATCGCACTATGAGCTGCCGTTCGAATATCTGCGCGTGTTCTCGCCGTCCGCCGAGGTGAAAGGCCACGGCGGCGGCGAGGGCGTACTGCAAGTCGGCAAGGCGGGTGTCGGCATCACCGGGGCCGAGCCGGTGGGCAATTACGCTCTGCGCCTGCTGTTCGACGATGGCCACAACACGGGGCTGTATACCTGGACGTTGCTGCACGAGTTGGGACGCGATCGGCGGCGGAATTGGGCGCGGTATCTGGAACGCTGCGCCGAGGCGGGGGTGGAACCGGGAACCGGCGGCGCCGCGCCGGGCCCGGGTTGCGGGCGTTAAGCGGGTTTGCCTGACTCGGCTACAATGGCCGACTTGATTTCGCGAGGCGCCAATGGATAGTTCCGACCGCATTGTGGATTTTGGCTTTGAAAAGGTCGCTTGGAGTGACAAGGCCGGGCGCGTGCGCGGCGTGTTCGACAGCGTTGCCGGCAAGTACGACGTGATGAACGATCTGATGTCGTTCGGCGTACACCGCTGGTGGAAACAATTCACCCTGTCGTTGACCGGTCTGCGTCCGGGGCAGCACGCGCTCGACGTGGCGGGCGGCACCGGCGATCTGACCTTGGGGCTGCTGCGCCAGGTGGGCAAGTCGGGACGGGTGGTGTTGTCGGACGTGAATGCCGCGATGCTGGAGGTCGGCCGCGACCGGCTGCTCGACAAGGGTTTCGTGGGCAATGTGGAGTGCGTGGTCGCCGATGCCGAGCGTCTGCCCTTCGAGGACAACTCCTTCGATTGTGTCACGATCGGTTTCGGGCTGCGCAATGTGACCGACAAAGCGGCCGCGCTCGCACAGATGCACCGAGTGCTGAAGCCCGGCGGACAATTGCTGGTGCTGGAGTTCTCGACGCCCGTGGCGCCCGGCCTCAAACCGCTGTATGACGCCTACTCATTCAAGGTGCTGCCGGTGCTCGGGCGTCTCGTGGCACAAGATGCCGCGAGTTATCGCTATCTGGCCGAATCGATTGCCATGCACCCGAACCAGGAAACGCTGCTCGGCATGTTGCGTACCGCCGGCTTCGCCCAGACGCGCTACCACAATCTGACGGGCGGCATCGTCGCGGTGCACCGCGGCTACAAGATCTGAATGCCCGCGACCGCTGCATGGCTTGCGTCGGTCGAGGCCCTGCTCAATCGATACATCGACGCCTCGGCGGCGGCGAGGGCGCTGGCGCAACGCCTACAGGGCACCTCCTTGCAAGTGGAGATCGAGGGAGTCACGCGAATTCGCGCCGGTGTTTTCAGCGGGCGGTTGGCGCTCCTCACGGGCGATGCGGGCTCCAAGGGCGATGACGCGGCGGCGACCCTGGGCGACGCTGCCGCGACCCTGGGCGACGCTGCCGCGACCCTGGGCGACGCTGCCGCGACCTTGGGCGACGCTGCCGCGGCGCCTGACGCGACCATCTCCGGAACGCCCCCGGCGCTGCTGGCTTTGCTCAAAGGCGGCGTCAAACGCGATCCGGCGCGGCCGGCGGCACAGATTCGCGGCGACGCGGAGATTGCCAATCTGTATCGCGAGCTGTTCAGTGCGGCGCGGCCCGATCTCGAGGAGGAACTCGCGCGCGTCATCGGCGATTTTGCCGCCCGTCGGGTATCCCAATTGGCGCGTCGCGGGCTCGAACTGGCGCGCCGCGTGCGGCGCACGGCGGGAGAGAACATCGCCGAGTATTTGCAGGAGGAGAGCCGCGACCTGGTGAACAAGACCGAACTCGACGAATTTCTGCGCGGCGTGGACGGGGTTCGGGAAACCGCCGACCGGATCGAGGCCCGGCTCGCACGGCTCGAACGGCGTTTGCAAGGTACGGCGTGATGCGGCTGCGGGTTCTCGGCCGGCTGCTGCGGATTCAGCGTGCGCTGGTGCGCCACGGGCTCGGCGATTTCGTGCGCGCGACGCATCTGTATCGGCCGTTTCGCTTTATCGTCTACCTCTCGCCATGGACCTGGTTTCAACGCAGCATCGGCGCCACCCGCGGCGAGCGCCTCCGGCTCGCGCTCGAGGAGCTCGGCCCGATCTTCGTCAAGTTCGGCCAGGCGCTGTCGACCCGCCGCGACCTGCTGCCGGCCGATATCGCCGATGAGTTGGCGAAACTCCAGGACCGAGTCCCGCCCTTCGACGGCGCCATCGCGATCGCCATCGTCGAAAAGGCCTTCGGGCGACCGGTGGCCGAGCTTTTCGGCAGCTTCGAATCGACGCCGCTGGCGGCCGCCTCGATAGCCCAGGTCCATGCGGCCACGCTCAACGATGGCGCGGAGGTCGTGGTCAAGATATTACGCCCCGGGATGCGCGAGATCATCGATCTCGACCTCGAGGTGCTCGATTACCTGGCCGCGCTCGCCGACGACTATTGGCCGGAAGCACGCCGGCTGCGGCCGATCGAACTGGTGCGCGAATATCGCAAGACCATTCTCGATGAGCTCGACCTGCTGCGCGAAGCGGGTAACGCGTCGCAATTGAAGCGCAACTTCGCCGGTTCGCCGCAGTTGTATGTGCCGGCGATTCATTGGGACCTGTGCCGGATCGACGTCATGGTGATGGAACGTATTCACGGCGTCACCGTGAATGATATGCCGGCGTTGCAGGCGCGCGGCGCCAATATCCCCAAGCTCGCGGCGAATGGCGTGGAGATCTTTTTCACGCAGGTCTTCCGCGATAATTTCTTTCATGCGGATATGCATCCGGGCAATATATTCGTGCAACTCGACGATCCGCAAAATCCACGCTACGCGGCCGTCGATTTCGGCATCGTCGGTTCCTTGCAGCAGCGTGACCAACACTATCTGGCCGCCAATTTCATGGCGTTCTTCGATCGCGATTATGCCCGGGTCGCGTCGCTGCACGTCGAATCCGGCTGGGTGCCGCGCGGCACCCGGGTGGATGAGCTCGAGTCGGCGGTGCGCACCGTCTGCGAACCCATTTTCAACAAACCGCTGAAGGAGATTTCCTTCGCGCAAGTGTTGCTACGCCTGTTCGACATCGCGCGCCGCTTCGACATGCAGGTTCAGCCGCAGTTGGTTCTGCTGCAAAAGACCCTGTTCAACATCGAGGGACTCGGCCGGCAGCTCTATCCGGAGCTCGACTTGTGGCAGACCGCACAACCGTTTCTGCGCAAGTGGACCGCCGAGCGAACCAGTCCGCGGGCGGTGCTGCGGCGGGTTCGCGCGCAATTGCCGGATGTGATCATGGCGCTGCAGCAGGTACCACAGATCTTCCAAACCACGGTGCGCGAGGCGGCGGAAGGCCACTCGCGACGGGAAGTCGAGAGCGGCGCCGCCGCGCGGCTGCGCGATGAGATACGGCGCGGCAATGACCGCCGGGATACCACCGTTGCCGCCGCGGTGCTCTGGCTGGCGGGACTGATCTGGCTGGCGCTCCCGACGACGCCGTATCCTTGGTTGGGCTGGCTCCAGATGGCGGCCGCCATCGTGCTGTTCGCGTGGCGCCGCTCCTCCGCCGGAGCACCCGCGGAATGAGGATTCCGATCGACAGCGCGACCAGCTATCGCGGCCGAAATGCGCGCCCGAACTGGTTGGCGCTGCTGGCATTCATCGGGTTGGCGTTCGCCGCGGGCGCGATCGGCGCAGCGTTCTCGCCGGGGCTGTCCGCGGCCACCGATCATTGGTACGCGGCGCTCGCCAAGCCCGGCTTCTCGCCGCCCAACAGCTGGTTCGGTCCGGTGTGGAGCGTCTTGTATCTGCTCATGGGCATCGCCGTTTGGCTCATCTGGAGCGAGCGCTATCATCGCGGCCGGCGAGCGGCGCTCGGCGCCTATGCGGTCCAGCTGCTGCTCAATGCGCTCTGGGCCCCGCTATTCTTCGGCGCCCACGATATCGGCGCCGGTTTGTTCGTGATCGTTGCGCTGTGGCTGTCCATCGTTTGGACGGTACGCGAATTCGCGGCGGTGAAACCCGTCGCGGCTTGGCTGTTGGCGCCGTATCTCGTCTGGATGAGCTTCGCGAGCGCCTTGAATCTCGCCATCTGGAGACTCAACCCTTGAGCATCCTCACCGTCACTCACCGGACCGAGTACCACTACAAGAAGCCCGTCGTGCTCGGCGCTCACCGGCTCATGTGCCGGCCCCGGGATAGTCACGATCTGCGCATCCTGGATACCGGCATCACGATCACGCCGCGGCCCGAACAATTGCGCTGGATGCACGATGTCTTCGGCAATTCCATCGCGATCGCGACCTTCACCGAGCCGGCGGCGGAACTTGTGTTCGAATCGACTTTTCGGGCAACGCATTTTCCACTGCCGCAGCTCACGCTGGTCATCGATGACTACGCCGATACCCTGCCGCTCAGTTATTCGGCCGCGGAGACCCTCGATCTGGCACCGTCGAAGGCACGGCATTATCCGGATCCGGAGCACAAGCTCGATGCTTGGGTGAAGTCGCTGCTGGAAAAGACGCCCGGGCTCAAGACCCTGGACGTGCTCGGGGCCATGGCGGCGGAGATCAAGTCCGAGTTCACTTACAAGCGGCGCGAAGAGGTGGGCGTGCAGACGCCGGTGGAAACCCTCGAGTTCGGCAGCGGCAGTTGCCGGGACTTCGCCGTGCTCATGATGGATGCGGTGCGTTGCCTGGGGCTCGCAGCGCAATTCGTCTCCGGCTATCTTTACGACGAAGCGCTGATCGACGCCGGCGGCGGCCTCGTGGGCGGCGGTGCAACTCACGCCTGGATTCAGATCTACCTGCCGGGAGTGGGATGGGTCGAATTCGATCCCACCAACGCCCTGGTGGGGGGCCGAAATCTGATCCGGGTCGCGGTGGCGCGCGAAGCCGCCCAGGCCGCGCCGTTGGTGGGATCCTATATCGGTGCCGTTGCCGATTTCCTCGCCATGAACGTCAAGGTCGAGGTCAAGGCCGAATAGACGGCCTGCCGGCGGCCTCGAGTACACGACGGCACGTAATCGGTAAGAGTTACAACTCGGTTGCCCTCGCCACCTCCAGGGTTGATCCGTTCTGCCCCGCCGGCGTCGCCCGGCGCGCCGAGTTTTGCGCAAATGCTCGCGACCTAGGAGCCCGGCGGCAGCGTGGCATGGAAGCTGCAATGCGTCTGTATCTAATCTGATGAGTCTCATCGGATCGCCAAGCCATCCAAGAGGTGCCATTGAAGTATTTCCGCTGGCGCAGCCCGGCGCATGCGCTGTTGGAGGGACCGTCCAAGATCACCGATGAGCCGATTTCCGCCGAGATTTTCAGTGTCGAGCGGCTCGAACACCATGCGGAGAGCCTGGCGCGAAGCCAGGAGGTGTGGCCCGCCCAGACCGCCGGCATTTCATTGCATGGGCGCCTGCGTTCCAATGCGCAGGGGCTCGCCGCAGCTTTTCAGTCCCTGGTCACCGGCATTCGCTTGGGGCAAGCGATCACCCCCGCGGCCGAATGGCTGGTCGACAACTACTACATCGTCGACGAGCACATTCACGCCGTGCGGCGCGATTTGCCGCCGGGGTTCTACAAACAACTGCCGAAGTTGTCCAACGGGCCGCTGCGCGGCTATCCACGCGTGTACGGAATCGCCTGGGAAATCGTCGCCCATACCGACAGCCGATTCGAACCGGATACTTTGTTTCGGTTTTGCCGCGCCTACCAGCGTATCCAGCCGCTGACCATCGGCGAACTCTGGGCGATCGCCATCACCTTGCGGGTGGTGCTGATCGAGAACTTGACCCGGCTCGCCGCCGGCATCGTTTCGCGGCTGCGGCTGCGCGAGAAGGCGAATGCGCTGGCCGACAAGATGTTGGCGGATGTCGCAAGGCCCGGGGCGCCGAGCGCCGCCGCCACGCAAATGCCGGACTCGCAGCCGCTGCCCGAACCCTTCGCCGCGCAACTGTTTCAGCGTCTCAGGGACCACGACCCTGAAACCACACCCGCTCTCGCCTGGCTGCATCGGACGCTCGGCGCGCAGAACATCACGGCGGATGACATCGTGCACAACGAGCATCAGCGCCAGGGCGCCGTCAACCTGAGCGTACGCAACATCATCACCAGCTTGCGCCTCATATCCTCGGTGGACTGGGCCAAGTTCTTCGAGAGCGTCAGCCTCGTCGATGAACTGATGCGCGAGCAAAGCGCGTTCGCGGCATTCGATTTCTCGACCCGAGACCTGTATCGGCACGCGATCGAGGACCTGGCGCGCCGCTCGCGGTACTCGGAAATCGAGGTGGCGCGCCGCGCGCTCGAGGCGGCGAGGCGCGCCGTGGAACGCGCCGCCGGACGTCCGGGGGCGCTCGATACGCCGCATGCGCTCGAGCCCGGGTGGTACCTCGTGTCCGACGGGCGAGCCGGCTTGGAGCGGGACTTAGGCTACCAGGTGCCATGGATGCACCGTATCGAGCGCTGGACCCGGGCCGCGGGAGTGGGCGGCTACGCGGGCGCCATCGCTGCCCTGAGCGTCGCGCTGACCGCCGCCCTGGCGTCCTTTGCGGCCCGTCCTAGCGCGAGTGTCCTCCTCAGCGTGCTCCTCGCGTTGCTGGCGCTGCTCGCGGCCTCCGAGGTCGGCATCGCCGTGGTCAATCTGTGGGTGACCCGGTTCTGCAGGCCGACGGTGCTTGCGGGTCTCGAACTGGCGGACGGAGTGCCCGTGGAATTGCGCACGGTCGTCGCGGTACCCGTGCTATTGACCAGCGTTGCGGATATCGACGAATGCGTACGCGCCCTCGAAATTCACTGCCTCGCCACCCACGACGGCGACATTCGTTTCGCACTGCTGTCCGATTGGCGCGATGCGGAGGCTGAAAGCATGCCGGACGATCAGTCCCTGCTCGATGCCGCCGCCGCCGGCATCGCGCGCTTGAACCGCCTGCATGGCAACGTCCATGGCGACGATCGATTCTTGCTGCTGCATCGTCGGCGGCTGTGGAACTCCGCTGAAGGGCGCTGGATGGGCTGGGAGCGCAAGCGCGGCAAACTGCACGAGTTCAATCGCTTGCTGGGCGGCGCGGCGGATACCAGTTTCATCAGCGTCGGCGGACGGCCGCCCCAGTCTCCCGCCGGCGTTCGCTACGTCATCAGCCTCGACGCCGATACGCGCCTGCCGCGCGGCGCGGCGGTGGCGCTCATCGGCAAAATGGCGCATCCGCTCAACAAACCGGTCATCGATGCGGGCAAACGGGTGGTCACGGCGGGATACGGAATACTGCAACCGCGGGTGACGCCGTCCCTGCCTGTGGGCCGCGAAGCCTCGTTCTTTCAAAGCGTATTCTCGGGTCCGAGCGGCATCGACCCGTACGCGTTCGCGGTCTCCGATGTCTATCAGGACATGTTCGGCGAGGGCTCCTACAGCGGCAAGGGAATATACGATCTGGCGGCCTTCGAGACGGCGCTCGAGAATCGCGTCGGCGAGAATCGTTTGCTCAGCCACGATCTCTTTGAAGGCACCTACGCCCGTTGTGGTCTGTGCACCGACGTCGAAGTGGTCGAGGAATATCCGGCGCACTATGACGTGGCCACCGCGCGGCAGCATCGCTGGACCCGTGGCGATTGGCAACTATTGCCGTGGCTGATCGGCTCGAAGCGGCCGATGCCGGCTCTCGGCCGCTGGAAGATGTTCGACAATTTGCGCCGCTCGCTGGCGGTCCCGGCGGTGCTCGCGGGATTGGCGCTCTGTTGGGTGCAACACGCCTCACCGGCGTGGACTCTGTTTTTTCTCGGGGCCATCGTGCTGCCGGCGCTCTTGCCGTTCATCGTGAACACGCTGTCGCGACTCGGAGACGTCACACGCAGCGGCTATATCGGTGCGACGCGCCAGGATGCCGCGGACACGGCGGCGCTGATCTTCCTGAAAGTGACCTTCTGGGCCGATCAGGCCTGGATCATGACCGATGCCATCGTTCGCACTCTGTACCGATTGGGGATCTCGCGGCGGCATCTGCTGGAATGGACCACTACCGCGCAATCGAAGGTCGGCGCCTCGACCCGGCTATCGGCCTATTACCGGCGCATGGCGGGCGGCGTCCTGATCGTCCTCGCCCTGGCGTTCGTCCTCATCGTCCGGGGACAGGGCTTTGCCTGGATCGCCTTGCCTTTCCTGGCGCTCTGGTTGCTCGCGCCCGCCGTGGCACACGCGGTCAGCCGGCCGGCGCGGCGGGCAGAGAGCGAACCGCTGACCGCGGACGACCGCCATCGCCTGCGCATCATGGCGCGCCAGACCTGGAGTTTCTTCGATACCTTCGTCACCCGCGAGCAGAACATGCTGCCGCCGGACAACTTCCAGGAAATACCGAACCCGGTGATCGCGAACCGCACCTCGCCCACCAATATCGGCCTGTATCTACTGGCGATCGCGGCGGCGCGCGAATTCGGCTGGATCGGGTGGTTCGATGCCGTGGAAAGGCTGGAATGGACTTTCACCTCGCTCGACAAACTCGAGCGATATCGCGGCCATTTCTACAATTGGTACGACACCCACGATTTGCGGGCGCTCGATCCGAAATACATATCCACCGTGGACAGCGGCAATCTGGCCGGACACTTTTTGACGTTGGTGGGTATATGCCGCGACTGGTTGGCAACGGCGGATCGCGGTCACGATCGCGGCCGAATCCACGGCCTCGAGGATACGCTGGAGCAACTGCAAGCGGTCGCGCACGCCAAGGGCGACCAGCGGCGCAGCTACGGCGTGTCTCCGCGCCAGCTCGACATTGCGATCGATGCCTTACGTGCACGTTTGAAATCGAGCGCCGATGGTGGCGGCGACGCGACGGCGCTCGGCGCGATGCTGCACTCCGCGGAAGGCATTCGCGACATCGCGCAGGCGCTCGCCGATGAACGGCCCGACGGGGGTAATGCCCCGCTACTCCTCTGGTCGAAGATGCTCTGCGCCAATGTGCGGAGCCACTTGCGCGATGCGGAATCGGGCGCGGAGCAGCGGGCCGCACTGGCACGGCGGATCCAGGACCTCGCCACCCGGGCGCGCGCCTTTGCCCTCGCGATGGAATTCAGCTTCCTGGTCGAACCGGAGCGCCAGTTGCTGACCATCGGCTATCGCGTCGCGGAGCGGGCGCAGGATTCGAGCTGTTATGACCTGCTGGCGTCGGAGGCGCGCCTGGCCAGCTTCGTGGCCATCGCCAAAGGCGACTTGCCGGTTCGCCATTGGTTCCGATTGGGACGCATGTTGACTCCGGTCGACAGAAGTTCGGCTCTGGTTTCGTGGTCGGGGTCGATGTTCGAGTATCTGATGCCTGTTCTGGTCATGAACGAGCCTCGCGGCAGCGTGCTCGGCGATACGTCGCGCCTCATCGTCAGCCGCCAGATCGAATACGGCAAAGAACGGCAGTTGCCCTGGGGGGTTTCCGAATCCGCGTTCAATGCCCGCGACCGGGAATTTACCTATCAGTATTCGAGTTTTGGAGTGCCCGGCCTTGGACTGCAACGGGGGTTGGGCGACGAGGCCGTGGTGGCACCGTACGCGACCGGCCTTGCCGCGATGCTCGAACCGAAGGCGGCCATCCGCAATTTCGACCGCTTGCAGCAGCTCGGCGGCCGCGGTCGATTCGGCTGGTATGAGGCACTCGACTTCTCGCCCCAGCGCCTGCCGGAGGGCTCATCGGTGGTTGCGGTGCGCGCCTTCATGGCGCATCACCAGGCGATGATCCTGGTGGCCATTGCCAATGTCCTGAAAGACGGTATGTTTCGCACATGCTTTCATTCGAATGCGCTGATTCAAGCCACTGAGCTGCTCTTGCAAGAACGCACCCCTCGCGAATCCGATCTATCCCCGCCGCCGGGCAGCAACGAGACTGAGTCGGCGCCGGAGCTGCGCGAATTGGCGACCGCCGCACCGCGGCGCTTCAGTTCGCCGCACCATGTGGCGCCGCGCACCCACCTATTGTCGAACGGCAATTATTCCGTGATGGTGACGGCCGCCGGTTCGGGCTACAGCCGCTGGCGCGACATCGCCGTGACGCGCTGGCGCGAAGACCCCGTCCGCGACCCCTGGGGTTATTACGTATTCCTGCGCGACGTGGTCAACGGCCAGGTCTGGTCGGCGGGCTATCAGCCCGTCGGGCGCGAACCGGATGCCTACGAGGTGGCGTTCCACGAGGATCGCGCGGAAATCACGCGCCGCGACGGCCCGATTTGCACCTCGATGGAGATCCTCGTCTCGCCCGAAGACGATGCCGAAGTCCGGCTCGTGTCGGTAACGAACGAGGGAAGCCGGGTCCGGGAAATCGAATTGACGACTTACGCCGAAGTGGTGTTGGCCGCGGCCGCCGCGGACTCCGCCCATCCGGCGTTCTCCAAGATGTTCGTGCAGACCGAGTTCGTGGCGGAGAGCGGCGCGTTGCTCGCCACCCGCCGCGCCCGGGAACCGGCCGAGTCCCCGCTCTGGATGTCGCACGTCAGCGCCCTCGAGGGCACCGGCATCGGCGGGTTGCAGTTCGAAACCGACCGGGCGCGGTTCTTGGGCCGCGGACATGATTTGCGTAGTGCCGTCTCGGTGGTGGACGCCCGGCCGCTCTCCAACACCACCGGCACGGTGCTGGACCCCGTGCTGGCGCTGCGACGCCGAGTGCGCATCGCGCCCGGTGAAACCGCGCGTGTCGCGTTTTGGACCGGCGTCAGCGCAAGCCGCGCGGAGGCCATTGCTCTGGTCGACAAACATCGCGATATGGCCGCGTTCGAACGCGCCAAGACTCTGGCCTGGACCCAGGCCCAGGTCCAGCTGCGCTATCTCGGTGTCGACTTCGAAGAGGCTCAGGCATTTCAACGCGTTGCCAATCGGGTGCTGTATGCCGAATCCTCCTTGCGCGCATCGCCCGATATCTTGGAGAAGAACCGGCTCGGGCCCTCCGCATTGTGGCCGCATGGGATTTCCGGCGACCTGCCGATCGTGCTGGTGAGAATCGACGACGATCACGACATGGAGATCGTCAAACAGCTGCTGCGCGCGCACGAGTATTGGAGGCTGAAGCGTCTCGCGGTCGATCTCGTGATCCTGAACGACCGACCGCCGTCGTACGCATCGGAGCTGCAAGCAGCCCTCGATGCGGCGATCAGGACCTCGCAGACCCGCGGCCGCGAGGACGAGGGAGCCGGGCGCGGCGCGGTGTTCTTGCTGCGCGCCGACCTGATGCTCGCCGCGAGCCGCGACCTCTTGCAGACCGCGGCGCGTGCGGTGTTCGTCGCCAGGCGCGGCCGCTTGAGCGACCAGCTGGCGCGCTTGCGAGAGCCGCCGCCCGTACCGCGTCGCCGCTTGCAAAACTCGGGCGCGGTGTCGCGCGTCGATGCCGGTCGCGCCCCGCCGCCGCTCGAGTTCTTCAATGGTCTCGGCGGCTTTGCGGCCTCGGCGCGAGAATACGTGGTGGTGCTCGATGAGGGTCAATGGACGCCGGCGCCATGGATCAACGTGATCGCCAATCCGCAATTCGGGTTCCAGGTGTCGGCCGACGGCTGCGGCAGCACCTGGTCGATGAACGCGCGCGAAAATCAGCTCACGCCGTGGTCGAACGATCCGGTCAGCGACACCCCGGCCGAGGCGATCTACATCCGCGATGAGGATAGCGGCGATCTATGGAGCGCGACGCCGCTGCCGATCCGCGAACCCTCGCACACCTACGTGATTCGGCATGGATTCGGTTACAGCCGATTCGAGCAAACCTCCCACGGCATTGCGCTCGATTTGCTGCAATTCGTGCCGCTCGACGATCCGATCAAGATCTCGCGCCTGAAGATCGCGAATCGCTCCGGCGAATCGCGCCGGCTCTCCATCACGCATTATGTCGATTGGGTGCTCGGCAACCAGCGCGCCAGAACCGCGTCCTTCATCATCACCGAACTCGAGCCGACCACCGCGGCGCTGTTCGCGCGCAATCCTTGGAGCAACGGTTTTCAGGAGCGAGTTGCTTTCCTGGACATGGCGGGACGCCAGCAGACTTGCACGGCCGATCGTGCGGAATTCATCGGCCGCCACGGCTCGCTGGCGGAACCGGCCGCACTGCTGGGCGCGCATGTGCTGTCGGGTCGCGTCGGGGGGGGATTGGATCCCTGCGGTGCCATGCAAACCCACATCACGTTGAGTAAGGGGGAGGAGCTCGAACTGACGTTCTTGCTCGGCGAAGAAGCATCCGGCGCCGCCGCAACCGCGCTGCTACGGCGCTATCGCGAGGCGGACCTCGATGCGGTGCTCAAGCGAGTGACGGATTTCTGGGATCAGATCTTGGGTGCGACTCAGGTCAAGACGCCCGATCGATCCATGGATATTCTGCTCAACGGCTGGTTGCTCTATCAAACGCTGGCGTGCCGGGTTTGGGCCCGCACCGCCTTCTACCAGTCGAGCGGAGCCTTCGGCTTTCGAGATCAATTACAAGATGTCATGGCCCTCTGTGTATCAGGACCGGGGATTGCCCGTGAACACATCTTGCGCACCGCGGCCCGCCAGTTCCCCGAAGGCGACGTCCAGCATTGGTGGTTGCCCACCTCCGGTCAGGGGGTCAGAACGCGCATTTCGGACAACCGCATCTGGTTGCCCTTCGTCGTCGCCCATTATCTGGAAGTGACCGAAGATTTTGCGGTGCTGGACGAGCAATTGCCGTTCTTGGCCGGCACGCCGTTGACGGCGGACCAGCTGGAGAGTTTCTCCGCACCCGAGCCGACCACCGAGACCGCAACCTTGTTCGAACACTGCGCCCGGGCGCTCGACATTAGTCTTGCCATCGGCTCGCACGGTCTGCCGCTGTTCGGTACCGGCGACTGGAACGACGGCATGAACCGCGTCGGCGTCGCGGGCCGAGGCGAGAGTGTCTGGCTGGCCTGGTTCCTGAACGCGGCGCTATTGCGGTTTGCCGCGGTCGCCGAGCGGCGTGGCGAGACGGCCAAGGCGGCGCGTTGGGTCAAGCACGCCTACGGTCTGCAGCAGGCGATCGAACGCGAAGCCTGGGACGGGGACTGGTACCGTCGCGGTTATTTCGATGACGGCACGCCATTAGGGTCGGTCGCCGGCGACGAATGCAGGATCGACTCCATCGCACAGTCGTGGGCGGTCATCTCCGGCGGCGGCGAACATGCGCGCGCGGTACGCGCCATGGCGGCGGTCAATGCGCAACTCGTCAGCCGCAGCGATGGCCTGGTGCTGCTGTTCACGCCGCCGTTCGATCACACTCGGCACGATCCCGGCTACATCAAGGCGTACCCGCCCGGTTTGCGCGAAAACGGCGGTCAATACACCCACGCCGCCATGTGGTCGGCCCTCGCCTTTGCGCTCATGGGGGACGGCGACCGCGCCGGCGAACTGTTTTCGCTGCTGAATCCCATCAACCATGCGAGCACGCGGGCTGGGATCCATCGCTACAAAGTTGAACCCTATGTCGCGTGCGCGGACGTCTATTCCGCGGCACCGCACATCGGCAGAGGCGGCTGGACCTGGTATACCGGTTCGGCCGGTTGGATGTATCGGACCGGCATGGAGGGCATTCTTGGGATCAATCTGCGCGGCGATACCCTGTCCATCAATCCCTGCATTCCCCGTGCCTGGAACGGCTTCGAAATCACCTATAAATACGGCTCATCGCGCTATCGCATCGCGGTCGACAATCCGCATGGCGTCAGCCGCGGCATCGTGCAGGCCTCCCTCGACGGCCAGGAAATCTCGCGCACGTCGTGCTCGATCAAGTTGGTGGATGACGCTCGCTATCACTTTGGGCAGGTGACGCTGGGGTGATGCCAGGATCGGCGTGTGCATCGGCGCCGGCGCCATTCGCAGCGCCGCGCTTCCCCCGCAACGCCGTCACCGCGCGTCCCATGGCCCAGCGGCCCACGGCGCCGGCGGGTAGCATGCGAATCAGCCGCAGGGCCAAGGCCGGGCGCGCGATGAACAGCCCTCCCGCGACGGCAGCCAAGGTACCGAGTCCGCGGCCGCTCATGAGCATTTTCATGGTGTGGCTGCGCGGGAATCCTTCGGCGCGATCGCCGCCGTGCACGGCATTTTCCTCAGCGTCGGTGCGCACCGGATCCAAGAGCTGGCGCAATTCTTCGCGCGATCGGGCGAGGCTGGCCAGGATCTCTTCCCGACGAGCGGCTTCCTCCTGCTGCAGCATGCCGGTCAATCCTCGTCCGACGCCAGGATTCGCTCGAGTATCACCCGGTCTTCCTGCCATTCACGGCGCACGGACGCGAGAAACGGCGTTTGCGCCCGGTTGACATTCGAGCGGTAGAGCGCAGCCAGGACGGCGACCAACACGAACCCGCCGCCCATCCACGCGATCGCGGCGACGCGGTAATGGGTGTCCCAGGTGTAGGCAACCACCAACAGGCAGCCCATCAAGAGGGCGAAAAACACCCCGATGATCACCATCACGGCGGCGATCACCTGGGCCGCGATGTCGCGTTGCGTCTTGGCTAGGTCGAGTCCCGCAAGTTCCGCATACGCCACGAGATGGCGCAGCAGCACGGGCGCCGCCTTGGGCAATAACCAAAGCAGGCGCACCGCGCGGCGCCCCTAAGAAGAGCGGCGGGTCGCCAGGATGCCCACCACCGCACCGATGAGAGCGGCAATGCCGACGGCTTGCCACGGGCTCTCGCGAACATAGTCGTCCGCCGTGTTCGCCACGTTCTGCGCCTGACGGCGCAGGGTGTCGGCGCTGTCGGCGATGCTCTGTTTCGTCGCCTCGACCGCGCGTTGCACTTTGCCGCGCATCCGTACGACGTCGGCGTCCTTGAGGTCGGCGATTCGCGCCATCAAGTCCTCGACGTCCGCGATCAAACTCTTGATCTCGGTCGAAGCGGCGGCCTTGACGTCGTTCATGCCGTCACTCAAGTCGCCTTTCAGGCGCCGAGCGCTGGAACGCGCCTGATCCGCGTTCCCGTCATATGTAGTTTCCATGCCGACCTCCTTAAGAACCCTTGAATAACAGTATCACAAGAATGTTGGCAGGCCCCTCAATGCGCCTGCCATCGGTTGCGCGCGGCCCTTCCTGTAGGAATCGCCTCACATCTCGAGCGGGACCCACGTGGGGCCGATTTCTGCGATCATTTTCTCATGAAAATCCTGGGTGAGGAATTGGGTGAGCGCGGACGGTGGTATATCGCCCTGCCGCCCCTGCTGTTGATCGTATTCCTCGTCGGCCTTTTCTTCTTGGCGGCTGCCGGCCAGTCGCGCTTGAACGCGGACAACGCCCGTGTCTATGACTCGGAGCTGCGCCAGGAGTCACTCAGTGAATTCCTGGCCCTCATCACCGACGCGGAGTCGGGGCAGCGCGGCTATCTGCTCACCGGTGACAGCGTCTATCTACAGCCCTACACCGACGCCGAGCCCAAGGTCGAGGCCGCCCTGGAGCGCGTGCGCGAAGCCTATGGCGGCGACGAGGGCAACGCCGAGCTGCATGAACTGCGCATTCTGACGGGCAAGAAGCTCGGCGAACTCGAGGACACGCTGGCGATGTTCAAACACCGCGGCACGGCGCCCGCCATCACGGCCGAGCGCACCGACGGGGGCCGCCGCACCATGGATCAAATCTCGCGGATCGTATCCACCCTGCGGCAAGACGCCAAGAAGGACCTGTCCGACGCGTCGGCGCAATGGCAGGCGGATTTTCGCACCTCGCGCTGGGCCGCGGCGCTCGGCGTCATTCTCAATATCGGTCTGGTGTTGCTGGCGACACGGCTGGTGTACGGCGACATGCGCCGGCGCGCGCGGCAGGCCACCGATTTGCGCGATCAGACCCAGGAATTGGAGCGTCAAGTCTGCGAACGAACGCGCGAATTGACCGCGCTGTCGACCCACCTTCAAGGAGTGTCGGAACAGGAGAAATCCGCGCTGTCGCGCGAGTTGCACGATGAGCTCGGCGGCCTCTTGGTGGCGGCGCGAATGGATTTGTCATGGCTGCAACAGCATCTGCCGACGAGCGATCCCGCCATCGAACAGCGCTTCAAGCGCATCCATGAATCCTTGAGCGCCGGGGTCGATTTGAAGCGCCGCGTCGTCGAAGAGCTGCGACCGACGCTGCTCGACAATATGGGCTTGTTCGCCGCGCTGCGCTGGCAGTTCAAGGAAACCTGTCGTCGCACCGGACTCGAGTGCACGGAGTCGATTCCCGACTCCGAACTCAAATTCACTCCCGAGGCCGCCATCGGGATATTTCGCGTCGCCCAGGAAGCATTGACGAATATCCTCAAGCATGCGGAGGCGACTTCCGCCGACCTCGCGATCGCAATCGAGGACGACACCTTCGTATTGCAGATCACGGACGACGGCAAAGGCATCCCATCGCACCGCCTGAAGACCGACACCTCCCATGGCTTGGCATCGATGCGTCACCGGATCGTCGCCCTCGGCGGCCTATGGAGCCTCGAGAACCCGGTTTCCGGCGGCACCATCGTCACGGCGCAGGTCCCTTTGTCCAGCCTGCTATCGAAGGAGCCGGCTTGATCGGCCCTCAAGATCCGCTGCGCGGCGCGATCGCGTGGCCGTTGTCTCCGCCGATGACGACCTCGACACGGCGGTTCATCTGCCGGCCGCCCGAGTCGTTGTTGTCGGCGACCGGATAGGCCTTGCCGTACCCCTGGGTGGTGATTCGCGACGCATCGATGCCGCGCACCGTCAGCGCGGTTTTCACCGCATCCGCCCGGCGCCTGGAGAGATCCTCATTGTACGAGTCGCTGCCGACACTGTCGGTGAAGCCGTCGATCTGCACCCGCCGGTCGGGATGCTCGCTCAGGAACTGTGCGAGTTGATCGAGCTTGCGGCCGGCGCCCGGATTGAGCTCCGCCCTGCCGGTGTCGAACAGCACATCGCCCAAGGTCATCACCAGACCGCGCGGCGTGGGCTTGGCCTTAAGGGCATCCAGCTCCGCCTGCAGACGGGCGGTTTCCTGGCTCGCCTGCGCGGCTTGTTGGTTTGACAACGCGGCCTGTTGGCTCGCGAGCGCGGCTTGTTGGGTGGCTTGCGCCGCTTGCTGGTTGGCCTGTGCGGCATCCAGCGCCGCCTGATCGCGCTCACCCAAGGCCTCGCTGGTCGCCATTTTCGCGGCATTCGCCTGCATCCTCGCGTTCTGCACTTCGCGGGTGCGCGCCGCCAGCATGATTTGATCGCGTTCCGCCTGACCCGCGGCTACTCGGGCATCGTCGGCCTTCGCCGAGGCGCGCGCCTCCGCGAGCCGCGCGTTCTGCGCGGCGAGATACGCGGGCTGATCGATCTCCGCATCGCGACGATGCATCGCCGCGTCCTCGGCCATCGCCAATTGCTTTTTCGCGGTCTCGAGGTCGAGGGCGTCATACTTGAGGACGTTGGGATCCGATTCGGCCGCTTGTACGGCGGCCTTCGCGTTCTCGAGCGCGGCATTCGGTTGCGGGGTCGAGACGCAGGCGCTGAGCGCCGTGATCAGTCCCAGTCCAGTGAGCAGTTTCGTATTCATATCGGCACCTTATTGAGTGGATTGCGTGCTGCGCAGCGATTCGTTGCGCAAAGCCTGCATGCTGGCGTCAAATTCCATCGCGGCCTTGTGGGAACGCTTCTCCCGCGCCGTCGCCTCGGCGAGTTCCGCATCCACGTTCGCCTGTTCGGCGAACATGTTCGCCGGCTGCGCCTCGCGGTCGGCGGCGGCTTTTTCCGCGCGCGCCAGTTTGTCGCGTGCGGTCGCGAGTTCCACCGGCGCGAGTTCGTCCGCTCCGGCTTGTTCGGCACGCTGTACCGCATCCTTGGCGACGGCGATTTTATCGTTCGGGATGGGCGTACTTGCGCAGGCCGCTACGCCCGCGAGGATGGCGGCGATGAGCGCCGTTCTGGTCGTGAAACTGGATGATTCTCGTAGCATGTCTTTATTCCTCAATGTATTCATCGTCGCGAGTTCACTATGCGGATGCCGGCATCGTCGTCGTTGGCGACATATTGAATGGACTTCTGCCACTCGCTGATCTGGCGGTCGGCCTCTTCCTTGCCGATGCCGTAGGCCTCTTGGAGTTTGCCCGCCAAGATCTCGCGCTGACCGTCGATCGCGTCGACGTGATCGTCGGTGAGGAGCGCCCATTTCTTGCGCACCGTCCCCTTCAGCTGCTTCCAATTGCCCTGTACCCGGTCCCAGTTCATCGTGCGTCCTCCGCCATTGCGTCGATGAAATTTCATCGACAGAACATTCATAGCAAACAGCGTGCCAACGGTAGATCCGGGCAATGGCGCCCCGCCGCGCCGTTCAAACGGCAAATGCAAAAATTATCGGTGTAGAAATTGCCGAGGGGCGGTAGACATTACGCCGCCGAAGCGAGGGCGAAGTTTCAGTGCTTCGAGAGGTGCGCTTCGCAGATTTCGTGGAGCACTTCCGGCAGCCGGCCGTAGTCGCGCGCCTTGTCCAGAAAGTGCGTGGCGCCGAGCGCGATGGCCGCATTCTTGTATTCGGGCAAATCGTAATTGGTCAGCACGATGATGCGGGGCTTCAGCTGAGTGGTCGCGAGCGCGCGCATCACACCGAATCCCGTACCCTGTTTCAAATGCAGATCGAGAATGATCACGTCGACGGCATCGCGCTTCGCCGAGGCCACGGCCGCAGCCTCGGTATCCGCGGTACCGATCAATTCAACTTCGGGAATCTGCCGAATGGCCTCAGCCAATCGCTCCGTCAATACTTTGGAGTCTTCGACGAGTAAGACTCTCAACGACTGAGCCATCGAAATTGCTTCCATAGTGATTGCTCGCGGCGATTTACAAGTCTAGCGCCGGATATGCAATGAAGGCCACTGAGGAAGGGCGAGTTTCGAATGTAGGAAATTTCTCACAGTATGAAATTTCACTTATTGTATGAGGCCGTTGCGCAACGCATATGAGGTGATATCGGCGTTGGCGGTGAAGCTCATCTTCTCGAGAATTCGGCTCCTATAGGTGCTCACGGTCTTGACGCTGAGACTGAGTTCATTCGCTATATCGGAGACGCCCCGGCCCGCCGCGAGTTTACAGAATATCTGGAACTCGCGGGTCGAGAGGCGCGCATGCATCGGCTTGTCGGGATCTCCATCGAGATCGGCCACTAAAATTTCCGCGAGCGCGGCACTCACGTAGCGTCGGCCGGACAGGACCGTGCGCACCGCCTTCATCAGTTCCTCCGGTGCGCTGTCTTTCGAAAGATAGCCGCTGGCGCCGGCGCGCAGCACGTTGACCGCATACTGCTGCTCGGGCAGGCCGCTCATCACCAGCACTCGAACCGTCGGATGTCCGGTCTGAATGTGCCGCAGAATGTCTAAGCCGCTGCGGTCGGGCATGTGGATGTCGAGCAGCACCAGATCCCATTCTCCCTCCCGCAGCTGGTCGAGAGTCTCGTTGCCGCTCGCCGCCTCGCCGACGGCGTCGATGCTGTTGTCCGCTTCCAGGAATTGTTTGAATCCGGCCCGCACCACCGCATGGTCGTCCGCGATCAATACTCGTGCCACGGTTCAAACTCCCGGAAGTGGATCGACGCTCAAGTGTTCGCGCATTCTTGGCTTTGGGAATATCCATTGAGCTTGTTATACAACGTCTTGAGGCTGCAGCCCAGTGCATCCGCCGCGCGGCGCTTGTTGCCTTTGAAGTAATCGAGCGTCGCTTCGATCAAGGAGCGTTCCATATCGTAGATACGCGAGCCCACGCGTATATCCAGGCGGCCGCGGTCACCGTCGCCGCGCGCGCCGCCGCTCTGGATCAGCGGTGCGAGTTCCAGCACCGAGTCGCCGAGGATGTACGCGCGTTCGATGCAATTCTTGAGTTCACGTACGTTGCCGGGCCAGCTGTGTTGCTTCAGCATCATCCGTGCGAGCGCGGACAGGCGCTTGTGCGTGTCGCCCTGGGCGTTGAGTTCGGATAGGAAATGCTCGGCGAGAAGTTCCACATCGTCGCCGCGCTCGCGCAGCGGCGGCAAAGCCACCGGAAATACCGCGAGGCGGTACAGTAGGTCCTCGCGTAGCTGGCCGTTCTGCACCGCTTTCAGCGGGCAGCGGTTGGTCGCGGCGATGACGCGCACGTCGGAGGTGAATTCCGTGCTGGCGCCGACGCGATAGAACTTGCGGGTTTCGAGCACGCGGAGCAGGCGGGTTTGCATGTCGAGCGGCATCTCCGTGACCTCATCGAGCAGCAGGGTTCCGCCCTGTGCCCGCTCGAATACTCCGGCATGGGCGCGTACCGCCCCGGTGAAGCTGCCCCTCTCGTAGCCGAACAATTCAGCCTCGATGAGTCCCGCGGGTATGGCCCCGCAGTTGATCGCAATGAACGGACCGTCGCGGCGCGGACTGCATTCGTGGATCGATTGCGCCGCGAGCTCCTTCCCCGAACCGCTCTCGCCCGTCAGCAGCACGCTGGCTTCGGTGGGCCCGACACGCTCGATGAGCCGAAACACTTCCTGCATCGCGGGGGATGCGCCGAACAAGGAACCGACGGAAAAACCATGGCTGACGCTGTTCATGACTAAACTCCTCGCCCATGTAATCGTTACACTGGGAATGAGTTAATTTGTAACCTGTGCACCCCAGGGGTGGCCAGGGGTAGGTGCTGAACATCGGCTCGGAATTCACGCGATTTAATGTCGGTGTTTGTCCGACACCGCGGCTCAAATCATTGATTCGCAAGGATGCGGAACCCGCGGCTTGGTGCGGTAGCGCACATTGCAGGCCCGCGAGTTCGCTATGGCACAGGCAATGCAGCCCCGCACCGCCAGCAGCTCGTGAATTGCGGTTCGAGTACCTCGCCGCAGTCGCCGCAGGTCCAGGGAGCACCCACCGGTGCGGTCGCGGCCCGTGCGAGCGCCCGTAGAGCGATTTGCTCGTCGGCATCGTCCACGTATAACTGCGGCCAGGTTTCGAGCATCGGCAGATCGCCCAACGCGCCCGCCAGATATTGATTGCGCAGTTCGCACGGTATTCCCGCGCTCAACAACACATTGCGGGCGTGCGCCACCTGAATCAGCGACGCGGCGCGGAATACCCGCTTCATGGCGCGCTACCCGTCATGGCGCGCTACCCGTCGCCGCGGAGCGACCTCAGGAAGGCCGCCGGATCCTCGCCCCGCTCCAATGTTTCAACCAGGGCGGACCCGACCACCACGCCATCCACGTGCGGTGCGAACCGCAGCACCTGTTGCCTGGAGCGGATGCCAAATCCCGCGCACACCGGAACGGATGACAGGCGTTTGACGCGGTCCATGAAGCTGAGCACCTCATCCGGTACGCCGTCGTGGGGAGCCTTGGACGTCCCCCCCCCGGTCGTACCCGTCATGGTCACCGCGTACACGAAGCCCTTGGCGCCGCGGCACAACATCTCGAGCCGCCCGGGAGGCGTCACCGGCGTGACCATTTGCACCAGTGCCAGGCCCTCGCGCTCGAGCGCCTGACGCAAGTCGGCGCTTTCCTCGAATGGCAAATCGGGCACGATGAATCCGGAGACGCCGGCCGCGGCGGCGGCGCGCGGCAGGGCATCGAGGCCGGCAGAGAGCAACGGATTGAGATAACTCATGAGGAGAATCGGTGCGCCGAGCCGCTCTCTCGAGGATTGCAGTTCCTCGAGAATCCATGGCAGCGTGACGCCGCCGGCGAGAGCGGCGAAACTCGCCCGCTGTATCGTGGTTCCGTCCGCCATCGGATCGCTGAAGGGCACGCCGATCTCGACCACATCGCAGACACCGGCGACGGCGGCCAGGTTGTCCTTGAATTGGCGTCGCGTCGGAAATCCGGCGGTGAGAAATCCCACCAGCGCCGGCCGCCCGCGCCCCACCGCCGCTCGAATCGCGGCGGAAATGGCATCACGCGGCGCCACGATCCCCCCGAAGCAAAGTGTCTTGCAGAATCGACATGTCCTTGTCCCCGCGCCCCGAACAACCGATGAGGATTCTCGCGCCCGGATGAGCGGCTGCGTAGCGCTTTGCCCCGTGGAAGGCATGCGCGGTTTCGATCGCCGGCAGTATTCCTTCGTACTTCGCACACTCGGCGAGCGCACTCAATGCTTCGTCGTCGGTGGCCGACTCATAGGCGACGCGCCCGCTCTTCATCAAGTAGGAATGCTCGGGACCCACGCCGGAATAATCGAGGCCGGCGGATACCGAATGAGTTTCCCGCACCTGACCATACGCATCCTGCAGGATCAAGGTGTAGCTGCCCTGCAAGACCCCGGGAGTGCCGAACGTCAACGACGCCGCATTGTCGCCCAAACCTGCGCCACGGCCGCCGGCCTCGACTCCGAGCAGCCGCACGGCGGGGTCCTGCAGGAAGGGATGAAACAAGCCGATGGCATTCGATCCGCCACCGACGCAGGCGACCGCGAGATCGGGCAACCCGCCGGCGAGGTCCAGCATTTGAGCGCGCGCCTCGCGACCGATCACCGACTGCAACTCACGCACCAGATAAGGATACGGATGCGGACCGACCGCCGAACCCAAGCAATAATAGGTGCCGTCGGGGTCGGAGACCCAATCGCGCAACGCTTCGTCGATGGCGGCACGCAAGGTCGCTTCCCCGCTGCTCACCGGCACCACGGTGGCGCCGAGCAATTTCATGCGCCCGACGTTCGGCGCCTGCCGTTCGACATCGACCGCTCCCATGTAGACGACGCAAGGGATGCCCATCCGCGCCGCCGCCGCGGCGCTCGCGACACCGTGCTGCCCGGCGCCGGTTTCGGCGATGATGCGCTTCGCCCCGAGACGCTTCGCGAGCAGAGTCTGTCCCACCGCATTGTTGATCTTATGCGCGCCGGTGTGAGCCAGATCCTCGCGCTTCAGCCACACGTCCGCGTTCCAGCGCCTGCTCAACGCGGGGGCATGGGACAGCGCGGTGGGGCGCCCCACCCAGGTCTTGAGTTCGTAGCTGAATTCGTCCTGGAAATCCTTGGCGTGCAAATGGCGATCGACGCCGGCCTGCAGCCGATCGAGCGCCGGTACCAGAGTTTCAGGAACGTAGCGGCCGCCGAAAGCCCCGTACCGGCCGCGCGCGTCGGGCACTTCGCTCACGACTCATTCTCCATCTGTGCCGCGGTGGCGCGCACCGCCCGCACGAATTCGAGAATCTTCGCCGGGTCTTTGACGCCCGGCACCTCCTCGACGCCGCTGCTCACGTCCACTCCGAACGGTCGGACCGCCTGAATGGCTTCGGCGACATTCTGCGCGGACAGGCCGCAGGCGAGAATCACCTCGGTTTGCCGCGCGAGCTCCCCCGCCCGTCCCCAATCGGCAAGTTCGCCGATGCCGCTCGACGGACCTTCGAACAACATCCGCGCCGGCAGCGGGCTCGGCGTCTTGCGGCCGAAACGCACGACCGGCAGCACCTTGATGTGCGCGGGAATTTTCAGTTCGCGCAAATCTTCGACGTCCGTTTGAAAGTAGTCCGGCTTGAGAATTCGGCAGATTTCGTCGACCTTCATCTGCAGCGGATGCTGGGCAACGGCGATCCGCAGAATTCCGGGGGGCGCGAGCGCGGCGAGTTGCGCGGCCTGCCCCGGGGTCACCTGTCGCGGGCTGGGAGCGAACACGAATCCGATGGCATCGACCTCGGCCTCCGCCGCCGCGCTGACGGCGTCCGCACTGGTGATGCCGCAAATCTTGATCCACATATCGCCGAGTGTAGCCATTTTAGGTCTGCGCCGTTCGCGTGGCGTCAAAAATTTCACCCAGCAAGCGCGCGGGGTCGTCACAGCTCATGAGGGCGCTGCCGATCAACGCCAGACGATAGCCGAGCTTGCGCATGTGCCGCGCGTCGGCAGCCGATGCCACCCCGCTCTCGGCGACGGCGGGCCACCCGTCGGGGAGGCGCGGCGCGAGCGCGGCAAAGCGCTCCGGCACCACTTGCAGAGTTTGTAAATCGCGGCTGTTGACGCCGATCAAAATCGAATGCGCGGACCCGCTGCGCGACGCGAGCAGCTCGCCCGCCGACTCGAGGTCGGCGGCGTCGAATGCCTCCAGCAGCACGAACATGCCGTGCTCGAGCGCCGTGTCAAGGAGCTCCGCGGCCCGCGCCCGCGGCAGCATGCGCAGGATCACGAGCACGCCGCCCGCGCCCGCGGCTCGCGCTTCCAGGACCTGGTACGGATCGACCAGGAAGTCCTTGCGCATTGCCGGCACTCCGAGCGGCGCCAGCACGCCGGCCGCCGCACGCAGATGCTGCAACGAGCCGTCGAACCGCGACGGTTCGGTCAGTACCGACACCGCGGCGGCGCCGCCGCGCGCATAGGCGGCGACTCGCCCCAGCCAATCCTCGGTCTCATCGCCCAATCGTCCGGCCGCCGGCGAGCGCAATTTGAGTTCCGCGATCACATCGAAGCCGGCACCCGACCAGCGCAGCGGTGCGCCGGGTGGGCTCGCGCGTGCGCGCCGCTCCAAATCGGCCGCGGATTCGTGCCGCAGGGCGGCCGCCACGCGCAGCGCGCTGGATCGCGCCATGTCGTCCAGGAACCCGCTCATGCTCTCTCCCGCAGCGACTCGAATCGCCGCAGGCGCCGCAGCCATTCGTTCGCGGCGCCGCTGTCCAGCGCGGCGCGCGCGGCATCGATTCCGCCCGTAATCGACGTCGCACGTCCGGCGATGAACAACGCCATACCGGCCTGCAGCGCCAGCGCCGCATGATGCGGACCGCGATCACGGCCCTCGAACACGGCGAGCAATGCGGACAGGTTCGTCGCGGCATCCCCGCCGGCGAGATCGCCGGGCTCGCAGGCCGCGATGCCGAACTCCCGCGGGTCTACCTCACGGCGTTGCACCGCGCCGTGCCGCACGTCGAACGCCAGAAACGGACCGATCGGCGTCGCTTCGTCCCAACCGGCGGCACCGTGCACCACCCACGCGCGCTCGATCGGCATTCCCGCCAGCGTGCCGGCGATCAGCTCGGCGGTGCCGGCATCGTAGGCACCGATCAAGCGATAGCGCGGCGCGGCGGGATTGGTGAGCGGTCCCAATAGATTGAACACCGTGCGAATGCCGAGCGCGGCGCGGATCGGCGCGAGCGCCTTCATTGCCGGGTGATAATAGGGGGCGAACAGAAAGGTGAAACCGCTGGCGTCGAAGCAGCGGGCGGCCGCGCTCTCATCCAAGGGCAATGCGATGCCGAGCGCCTCGATCAGATCCGCGCTGCCACAACGGCTCGAGACCGAGCGATTGCCATGTTTGACGACGGGGAGTCCGCAGGCCGCCGCGAGCAAGGCCGCGCCCGTCGATAAATTCAAGCTGGTGGAGCCATCGCCGCCGGTACCGACGATGTCGACGGCATCGAGTGCCGTCGGCAACGCGGGTTTTCGCGCGAGTGCGCTCATCGCGCCGGCAAAGCCGCGCACCTCCGCGGCCGTGACGCCCTTGGTGCGCAGCGCGGCCAGCAAGGCGCCGGCCATCGGCGGCGGCAGCTGCGGGGTGGTCAACACGTTGAGCAGAGTCGCGGCCGCGGCTTCGGAGAGGTCACCGCCGCCCACCAGGTGTTCGAGCATGTCGCGCGGAGTTTGCACGCGCTCACGCCTTCAAGAAATTGCCCATGAGCTTGGGACCCTCGGGCGTGAGCACGCTCTCCGGGTGAAATTGCACCCCCTCGATGGGCAGCGATTTGTGCCGGACCCCCATGATCTCACCCTCCGCGGTGCGCGCCGTGACTTCGAGCACGGACGGCATCTGGTCCGGCGCCGCGATCAGCGAGTGATAGCGGCCGGCCTCGAATTCCGGCGACAAACCCGCGAACAAGCCCTTGCCGTCATGCGTGACCGGGGACACCTTGCCGTGCATCAAGCGCGGCGCGCGCACGACTTTGCCGCCGAACACTTCGACCAGGGATTGATGGCCGAGGCAGACGCCAAATATCGGTATCCGTCCAGCGAATGCCTGAATCATCGACATCGACACACCCGCATCCCGCGGGGTGCCGGGGCCGGGTGAAATGACCAGGTGCGTGTGCCGCAGCGATAAAGCCTCTTCGACCGTGATCGCATCATTGCGATGCACATCGACGACGGCGCCCAAGATGAGAAAGGCCTGTACCAAGTTGTAAGTGAACGAATCGTAGTTATCGATCAGCAAGATATTCGGCCGCATGTCACAGACCCTCGGCGGCGAGTTCCAGCGCGCGCCGCAGCACCGCGCTCTTGGCCATCAGCTCGTCGTACTCAGCCTGCGGCGAGCTGTCGGCGACGATACCGCCCCCGGCCTGGTAGCTGTAGGTATCGCCGCTGAAGACCAGAGTCCGAATCGTGATCGCCTGGTCCATGTCGCCGTGGCGTCCGAAGTAGCCGACGGTCCCGCCGTAGAGCTGCCTGCCCACCGGTTCCAGTTCATCGATGATTTCCATGGCACGCACCTTCGGAGCGCCCACCAGCGTGCCGGCGGGGAAAGTCGCGGCAAACAGATCGAAGGCATCTTGCCCCGGCGCCAACCGGCCGTTGACCCCGCTGACGATGTGCATGATGTGGCTGTAGCGTTCGATCACGCGATAAGGGTCGACCGCCACCGAGCCCGCGATGGCGACTCTACCCAGGTCATTGCGCGCCAGATCGACCAACATCACATGCTCGGCGTTCTCCTTCGGGTCCGCCAGCAGCTCTGCTTCCAGCCGAACGTCGCCGGCCGTATCGGCGCCGCGCGGCCGTGAGCCCGCGATGGGTCGCAATTGCGCCAACCCAGCGTGGCATTTCACCAGCGCTTCGGGCGATGAACCCACCACGGTGATGGACCCTAACTCGCAAAAATACATATAGGGCGATGGATTGAGCACTCGCAGCGCCCGATATACCTCGAACGGCGCCAGCGCATGGCGGCCCTCGAAGCGCGAGGCGAGCACGAGCTGATAAACATCGCCCGCTGCGATGTACTCTTGCGCACGCCGCACGCGCAGCGCATGCGCCTCTTGCGTGAGCGACGGCGTCGCCGGCGAAAAGCGCCCCGGCGCGAGTATGGCCGGTACCGCGCCGCGCAACGCCCGAATCACTTCGCGCCGCAGACTCTGGCGTTCGGCTTCGCTGCCGTCATGCAATAGCGCCACCGTGCGGGTCAAATGATCGAACACCAGCAGCGACCGGGGCGCGACATAGTGCGCGTGCGGGGTCACGGTATCGTCGAGACTGCGTCCAGGGATGCGCTCGAAATAGCGGACCGCATCATAGGCGGTGTAGCCCACCAACCCGCCGAGCAGCGGCACGCCGGGCACCTCCGGCAACGGCTGCGGGGCGCGGCGCAGAGCACCGCGCAGGGCGTTCAAGAATTCGAGCTTGGACTTAGGTCGAGGCGTGCGCTCGTCGCCGACGTACAGCCCCGACGCGTCCAAGCGCACTTCCAGGCAATCGCCGAAGCCGATGAAGGAATAGCGCGCCAGCCGTTCGCCGCCTTCGACGCTCTCCAGCAAGAAGCGCGGCCGAAATGGCGCGAGTTTCAAATACGCCGACACCGGCGTATCGAGATCGGCGGCGATGTCAAAAGGTGCCTTCATGCTCAAATCTCAAATCCCATCTACAAATGTCACGGACGAAAAAAACCCATCACCGGCTTCGAGGCGGAGATGGGTTTTCTGGGTAAACGAACTTGAATTAAACTTGAACGGCCAGCGCCCACTCCTCAATGGGGAGTTCGCCACCAACCAGCGTTGCGATGCATGCGCGCGTTCGACATGGGGCGGAGTATCGCCGCCAGGAGCGGGCAGCGTCAAGCGTGGGCGCCTGGTGGTGGGGCCTGAGGTTCTACTTCCGCGTGGCGGCTTCGAGCTCTTTTTTGAATTTGCGGGTGAGTTCGACGAATCGCGGCGTGAGGCCGACGTCCTCGTACACAGGATCGCCGTGATCGTCGTGCGATATCACCTTCGACCCGCGCTCATAGGGCATGGCGGCGGCGATTTCGTCGAGGCCGGCGCTGAGTAGGTCGGCGATGAGGGTTTCGACCGACTGGCCGGGAAACAGCTCCGTCAACGCGTGCAATCGCGCCGCATCGTCCAGCTTCAAGCGGATCGCATATTCCTTCGCGGTTCGCTCGGGCGCCGCATCTTTCAGCCAACGATCGAGTAAGGGCTTGAATTTCACGACTGCTCCGCCATACCCAGAATATGCACATTATAGACGGCAGGGGATTGGCTGGTTCGGGACGCGCGTCATGAACTCGGTATCCCGCGACGGCACCCCTGGCGACAGCACCCCTCGTCTCGATCCTGCCGCTTTGCGCGCGGTGCAGTAGCGGCCCCTTGGCGAGTTCACCGCATCCGATGGGAACGGCCGCGGCCGCCGCGCCGGCGGCCGACAATTCCGGTCTCAGGCGCAGCTTGCTGGGGCTGTTCGCCTACAGCGGCCGTGCGCTCGCGCTGGTGTGGACCACGAACAAGGCGCTGTGCATCGCGCTCGCGGTGCTCACGCTCGTGGCCGGCGTGCTGCCCGCGGGAGTTGCGTACGTGGGTGCGCAAATCGTCGACGCCGTCATCCACGCCGCCGATCTGCATCGGCGGGCCGGCTCGACGGTTCTGACCTACGTCTTTAAGTTCGTCGCTCTCGAAGCCGTGCTCATCGCCGCCACCGCCATGGCGCAACGAGGCATTTCTTTCGCTCAATCGTTGCTGCGCGCGCAATTGGGTCAGCGAGTCAACGTCATGATCTTGGAAAAGGCGCTGACGCTGGATCTGACTCAGTTCGAGGATTCGGAGTTCTACGACAAGCTGACGCGTGCCCGGCGCGAGGCCTCGAGCCGGCCGTTGAGCCTGGTCATACGCACCTTTGGACTGATGCAAAATGCCGTCTCGCTGGTGTCCTTCGGCGGACTGCTGATCCGCTTTTCCCCATGGGCCGTCGCGCTCTTGATTCTCGCCGGGCTGCCGGCATTTCTCGCCGAGGCGAAATTCTCCGGCGAAGCGTTTCGCTTGTTCCGCTGGCGCGCTCCGGAGTCGCGCATGCAGATTTATTTGGAATCCGTGCTCGCGCGCGAGGACACCGCCAAGGAGGTCAAACTATTCGAATTGGGTCCGCGCCTGCTCGACCGCTACCGGGAAATCTTCGTGCGCCTGTATCGCGAGGACCGCGATCTGACTTTGCGCCGCGACGCCTGGGGCTTTGGCTTCGGATTGGTGGGCACGGCGGCGCTCTACGGCGGTTACGCCTGGATCGCGGCGGAAACGGTGCTGGGCGCCATGACGGTGGGTCAAATGACCATGTACCTGATGTTGTTTCGGCAGGGACAAACCGCCGTGAGCGCGGCGCTGTCGGCGGTCAGCGGCCTGTACGAGGACAATTTGTACCTCTCGAATCTGTTCGAGTATCTGGAGCAACCGGTCGGCAGCAGCAGCGGGCACGAGAGGCGCGGCCCGGATCCGGGTGACGGCATCCGATTCGAAAACGTCGCGTTCGTTTATCCGGGCGCGGCCGCCCCCGCGCTGTCGGGGATCGATCTGCACGTCCGCCCCGGCGAGAGCCTGGCGCTGGTCGGGCAGAACGGCTCCGGCAAGACCACTCTGATCAAGCTGCTCACCCGCCTCTATCAACCCACGGCGGGCCGTATCCTGTTGGACGGTCTCGACCTCAAACAGTGGGACGAGAGCACGCTGCGCCAGCGAATCGGCGTGATCTTCCAGGATTTCGCCCGCTACCAAATGATGGTGGGCGAGAATATCGGTGCGGGCGACGTCCGGGCCTTCGACGACGAGGCCCGCTGGCGCAGCGCCGCCGCCCAGGGTTTGGCGGCGGAATTCGTCGAAACGCTCCCCTCGGGGTATCGCACCCAACTCGGCAAGTGGTTCAAGGACGGCCGTGAGCTCTCCGGCGGCCAATGGCAGAAAATTGCCCTGGCGCGCGCCTTCATGCGCAATGCAGCGGACATCTTGGTGCTCGACGAACCGACCTCCGCCATCGACGCGGGCGCCGAAGCGGAAGTCTTTGAACACTTCCGCGATCTCACGCGCAACCGCATCGCCATCGTCATTTCGCACCGCTTCTCGACGGTCCGCATGACGGACCAAATCTTGGTGCTCGAGGAAGGCCGCATCGTCGAACGCGGCAGCCACGAAGCGCTCATGGCGGCCGACGGCCGCTACGCGAAGCTATTCACTTTGCAAGCACGCGGGTATCGTTAGCCGCATGATCAGATGGTCCCAGTTTATGTCCCTGCGCTGCGTGCTCCTGGGCATCCCCTCTCGGCGCCGCGTGTCCTTCGGCCGCATGAGTGGGTACGGGCTGGCTCTGGGAGTTCTCGCGCTCGCTGCTGGGTGCCACCGGGGGTCGCCGCAGAGCGAATCCCCTACCGGCGCAGCCGCGCCCGCCGGCACCGCACCCGCCGTCGCCCTTGGGACCTACCGAGCCGTGCTCACCCTGCCCGGCGGCGACCTGCCATTCGGGCTCGAGCTCGAGCGGGAAGGATCGGCCCACGTCGCCTACTTGCTGAACGGCGGTGAGCGCCTCGAGGTAACCGAGGTCACGATCGCCGGACCGCACTTGGACATCCGCATGCCGGGCTATGAAAACCGCCTGGTCGCCGACGCCAAGGGCGACGAACTGCAAGGCGAGATCATCCTCGACAAGATGGGCGGTAAACAGCAGCACATCCCCTTGCACGCAAAACTCGGCGAAGGGTACCGCTTTTTCGACAATGCCGCGGCCGAGAACACCGGCGTCGCCGGCCAGGCCGCCCCGAGCCACGGCGACACAACGAGCCGGATCGACTCACCAAACCGCGGTGCTCCATCCAACAACATGGGTCCGGCCCAACACGATCTGTCGGGCCGCTGGGCCGTGAATTTCATCGATGACGCTGACGGCAAGCCGGATGCGGCCGTTGGTGAGTTCACTCAATCGCACGACATCGTCAGCGGCACCTTCCTCACCGCCACCGGCGATCACCGCTTTCTCGGCGGCCAGATCGAGGGCGATGAGCTGTACCTGTCGACCTTCGATGGTGCGCACGCCTTTTTGTACAAGGCGAAAATCGGCGCCGACGGTACTTTGACCGGCGACTTCTGGTCGGGCACCGCCTACCACGAGCGCTGGACCGGCCGCCGCGACGCGCACGCGGCGCTGCCGGATGCGTACTCGCTCACGTCCCTGCGGACCGGCGCCAAGCATTTGAATTTTGCGTTCCCGGACCTTGCCGGGAACACGGTGACCTCCAACGATCCGGCTTTCAAGGGCAAGGTGATGATCGTGGCGTTGGCGGGGAGTTGGTGTCCCAATTGCCACGACGAAGCGGCGTTTCTCGAGCCGCTGTACCGCGACTATCGCGGCAAGGGCGTGGAAATCGTCTCGCTGATGTTCGAGCACTTCGGCGACTTTCCGCGCGCCGCCGCCGCGACGCAGCGCTTCCGGCAGCACTACGGCATCGAATACACCACGCTGATCGCGGGCATTTCCGACAAAGACGAGGCGGCAAAGGTCTTGCCGACGCTCGATCGCGTCTACGCTTTTCCCACCACGATTTTCATCGACCGCAAGGGCAATGTGCGCAAGATCCATACCGGCTTTTCCGGCCCCGCCACCGGAGAGCACTACACCCAATTCGTCAACGAGGTGAAGGACACCCTGGACCGGTTGCTGGCGGAGACCTGACATGCCTTCCTTCGACGTCGTCTCCGAAATCGATACTCATGAATTGACCAATGCCGTGGACCAGGCCATCCGCGAGCTGTCGCAGCGCTTCGACTTCAAGGGCACCGATGCCACCTTCGAGTTGGAAGAGACCACCGTGACCATGATTGCGCCCGCCGACTTTCAGCTCAAACAGATGCTCGAAATCCTCAAGCTACGGCTGGCCAAACGCGGCATCGATGTGGCCTGCCTCGACGTCAAGGATCCCGAGGTCAATCTCGCGCGCGCCAAGCAACTCGCGGTGCTCAAGCACGGCATCGATGCCGACACCGGCAGGAAGGTGTCGCGCCTGATCAAGGACTCGAAGTTGAAGGTCCAGGCGCAAGTCCAGGGCGACAAGGTCCGCATCACCGGCAAGAAGCGCGACGATCTGCAGGAGGCCATTGCGTTCCTGCGCAAGGCGGACGTCGGCGTCCCGCTGCAGTTCAACAACTTTCGCGACTAGTCTCACCGCCGCGTCGGGCGCCGCCGCGTTTCCAGCGCCGTGCGCCACGGCAATTGCAGGTCCGCTTCCTGACTCCACGTCCACGTATATCGCGACGGTTTGCATCACAGTCGCAGGAAATACGGAATCGCCGTCACCAGAACCCCGATTCCCACCAGCAGCGGCACATTCGGTACGAAGTACGAATACGCCATCAGCACGACGCCGCACACCAGGGGAACGACGGCACGCTGTTTCCGCCCGTAAAGGAAATATCCCAGGCCGATGGAACTGAAGAGAACTCCCCAGAGCAGCTGCGCTTGAATGTTATTTTCCCCGCGGTGCGCCGCTCGCTTTCGCCGGCTCGAGGCCGTTGGAGTAAATCACCGTGCCGTCGAGTTTCACGATGATGGCGTCGATGTCCGCGATGCGATTGTAGATCTCCATGGCCTTCTCGGGGCCCAACACGAACGCCGTCTTCGACAATCCGTCGGTGCGCGTCGCATAGGGACCTATGATGGTGGCGCTCAATACCTTGCTGGCGGAATGACCGGTGTGCGGATCGATGATGTGATGATAGCGCACGCCGTCTTCGTCGAAGAACCGCTCGTAATCCCCCGAGGTCGAAATGGCCGCGTCGGTGAGCGGAACACGAGTGATCACCTCACCCTCGCCCTTGCGCGGATCGCGAATTCCGACCATCCACGGCTTGCCGAACCGGTCGCCGATGATGCGGCTATCGCCGCCGGCGGAGACGAGAGCCCGCGTGAAACCGCGCGCTTTCAACACGTCGATGCCACGGTCCACCGAGTAACCCTTCGCAATGCCGCCGAGATCGATGCGTACGCCTTTCTGCGAGAAACGCACGGTCTGATGCTTGGGGTCCAAGATCACATGGCGATAATCGACCGCCGGCAATGCCTTGTCGATCTGCGCCTCGTCCGGATGTACGCGCTTGCGGAAGTCGTAAAGATAACCGACGCTCGCATAGGTGATGTCGAACGCGCCGTCGGTCAGCACCGAATATTCCTTGGCGGTGACCAGCAAATCGAATAATTCCTTGCTGATGTGCATGGGGCCGTCCGCCGCCTTGGCATTGACCCGGGAGACTTCGCTGGTGGGTTTATAGGTGCTCATCGACTCGTCGATGTGGCGCAACTCGTCCAGCACGGCGTCGATCGCGTGTTCGGCCTCGACCTTGTCCTCGGACCACAATTCGACGGTGATCTGGGTTCCCATGATGCCGTCGGTGACACGCCGTATCCATTCGGCGTGCGCCGGGACCGCGAGGCACAAAAATGCCGCCCAGTAGGCTGCGCTCATCACTCTTTGCAGCTTCATGCGCGTAGCCTAGCCGTTTCCGGCGGCGGGCGGAATGGCGCCGCTCACCGGTATGCCGCGGGCCGCGGCCATTGCATGATCACCAAGGCGCTACCCACCATACCGCCGAGATGGGCAAAATGCGCGACACTGGATTCGGTTCCGGTCACGCCCAAGAAGAGTTCAATGCCGGCGTACAGCGTAGCGAAGAGCCAAACCGGCATGGGAATCACGAAATACACCGCCACCTTGCGCTTCGGAAACATAACCGCATAGGCCAGGACCAAACCGAAGACTCCGCCGGAAGCGCCGATCGTCGGTCCCGGCGGCGTGCCGAACATCATGGGCACGAACAGCTGAGCGAGTGCGGCGGTGACCACCGATGCGAAATAGCAAGCCAGCAGCCGGCGCGGCCCCACGTACTGCTCGATTCCGGTGCCGAACACCCACAGCCCGAGCATGTTGAACAGCAGATGAGACATGTTGCGGGTATCATGCAAAAACGCATAGGTCACGATCTGCCAGACTTGGAAATGCCACCGCGGGTCGATGGGCTGCAAGGGCCACAGAGCGAAGAGCCCTTCGATCGCTTCCTGCGATAGATTCTGCAGCACAAAGACGACCAGGTTCGCGATGATCAGAATTTTGACGGCGGAAGATTTCATGTGCGGCCGTGTATTCTACAGATCGTGAAGGCTTACTCCTCGTGAAAGCGGTATTCCTGGATTACGACACGGTTTCCAACGGCGACCTGGACGTCGCGGTGTTGACCGAGGTGGTCGAGGATCTGTGGTTGTGCGAATCGGACGAGTCGCAGGTGCTCGAGCGAATCCGCGATGCCGATGTCGTGCTGCTGAACGGCCACCGCCTGTCGCGCGAGACTTTACAAAGCGCACCCAAACTCAAATTGGTCGCTCTCGCCGCGACCGGCACCGATAACGTCGATCTGGCCGCGGCGCGGGAACGTGGCATTGCGGTGTGCAACGTGCGCGGCTACTGCACCTCCGCGGTCGTGCAACACGTGTGGGCGTTGATCCTGGCTCTGACGCAGCACCTCGCGGAGTTTGCGCGGCTGGCGAGCGACGGGTCGTGGACCCGGAACGAGCGGCTGATGGAACTCCGCTATCCGATCCGCGAGCTTCGCGGCCGGGTTTTCGGCGTCGTCGGGTGGGGCGAACTCGGCCGCGGCGCCGCCCGAGTAGCCGAAGCACTCGGGATGCGGGTCGTCATTGCGAACCGGCGCGGCGAGCCGCCGCGAGCGGGGCGCCTCGACCTCGAACAATTGCTGGGCATTGCGGATATCGTCTCGCTGCACTGCCCACTCAATGCTTCGACGCGCGGACTGATCGGCGCACGCGAACTCTCACTCATGAAGTCCGACGCGCTGCTGGTCAACACGGCGCGCGGCGCCTTGGTCGATGGACATGCCCTCGCGGCGGCGCTTCGAGCGGGCCGGCTCGCCGGGGCGGGTATCGATGTGCTGCCCACCGAGCCGCCGTTGCACGACGACCCGCTGCTCGAAGCGGATATCCCGAATCTGATCGTCACGCCGCACGTGGCGTGGGCGGCGCAGGAATCCCGGCAGCGCTGCCTCGATGAGATGGCCGCCAACATCAAGGATTTCAAGAACGGGGGGCGCCGCTCGCGGGTGGTTTGAGCTCGCGACGCCCCTGCGTCCGTGACGTCAACCGCCCCTGGCTGCTTTCTTTTCCTTCTTCGCGGCCCGCTTCTCTTCCAAGGTCTTGGTCGGCTTCTTCTTGTCTTCCTTCTTTCGGTCCATGCCTTTACCCATGATTCGCTCCTCTTACGTTACGCCCAAAAACTCACACTCAAGAAACCTTGAGTTCTTGCGGGGGTCTATCGTTCCACACGCCCCGCTCATTGCTTCGCGCGACGGCTCAGCACCTTGCGGGCGACCTTGCGATCCGCCGGCCGGCCGGCCGGCTTGCGGCCGGCGGCCGGGCGGCCGCCGCTGTCGCGCGGCGGCTTCGGCGGCTTCTCGCTGACCCGGCTGATTCGCAGCTCTCGCCCCGCCACACGTACTTTCTGCAGATCCTTGAATATCTGCTTTGGCATTCCTTCAGGCAAGTCGACGAAGCTAAAGTCCTCGCGAATGTCGACTCGGCCGATATGGACGCCTTCGATGCCCGCCTCGTTGGCGATCGCGCCGACCACATTGCCGGGCTTGATTCCATGCACCGACCCGACTTCGATGCGAAAAGTTTCCATGTGACCGCCGGCGCTCTTGGGGCGCAGCTTGCGCGCCGCCGGAGCGGCCGCAAGTTCGGCCAGCCCCTCATGCTGCGGCGGAGGCAAACGTTCCCGCGGCAAAGCGCCGTCTCGCGCAGGCGCAGCGTCCGGCGCGGGCGCCTTTCGCGGGACCTCGGCACGCTCGCTTCGAGGACTTGCCGCCGGCGCGAACGGCGCTGCCGGCCGCTCCGATTTTCCCGTCAACAACAGGGGTGTGGTGCCCTGCGACAAACTGGCCAGCGCCGCGGCGATCTCGATCAGCGGCAGCCCGGTCTCGGCCTCCAGCTGCTCCACCACGCCGCGCAGAACCGCAGCCTCGCCGTTCGCGACCGTCTCGGTAACCCGTTGCTTGAACTTGGCGATGCGCAGCGCATTGACCGCGTCGACCGTGGGCAGGTTCATCGGCTCGATCACCTGCCGCGTGGCGCGCTCGATGGCGCGCAGCATGTTGCGCTCGCGCGGTGCGACGAACAGGATGGCCTCGCCCTTGCGTCCGGCCCTGCCCGTGCGGCCGATGCGGTGCACGTAGGATTCGGTGTCGTACGGCACGTCGTAGTTGACCACGTGACCGATGCGCTCGACGTCGAGGCCTCGCGCCGCGACGTCGGTGGCGACCACGATGTCGATTTGACCGGCCTTGAGCCGCGCAACGGTGCGCTCGCGCTGCGGTTGCGGAATATCGCCGTTCAAGGGCGCGGCGGCATAACCCCGGGCCTCGAGTTTTTCGGCCAATTCCACCGTTGATTGTTTGGTGCGGGTGAAGATCAGCATGCCGTCGAAGGGTTCGGCCTCGAGTATCCTGGTCAGCGCATCCAGCTTGTGCAATCCGCTGACGATCCAACAGCGTTGGCGGATATTGGTGGCGGTGCTGGTCTTGCTCTTGATGGTGACTTCGACCGGCGAGCGCAAGTGCTTCGCGGCGATGCGTCGAATCGGCGCGGGGATGGTGGCGGAGAACAGCGCCACCTGCCGCTGCGGCGGTGTTTGCACCAGAATGCTTTCGACGGCATCGAGGAAGCCCATGCGCAGCATTTCGTCGGCCTCATCGAGCACCAAGAGCGTGAGGCCGGTGAGCTTGAGGGTGCCGCGATTCATGTGATCGATCACCCGTCCCGGCGTTCCGACCACGACGTGTACGCCGCGTCGCAGGGCATTGAGCTGCGGCTGATAGCTTTGGCCGCCGTAGATCGGCAGCACGTGAAAACCCTTGAGATGCGCCGCGTACCTCAAGAATGCCTCAGCCACCTGCAGCGCCAGTTCGCGGGTCGGCTCCAGCACCAAGACCTGCGGTTCATGCTGCGACAGATCGATACGGCTGAGCGCCGGCAAGGCAAAGGCCGCGGTCTTGCCGGTGCCGGTTTGGGCTTGGCCCAGCATGTCGGCCCCCGACAGCAGCACCGGGATGGTGGCAGCCTGTATGGGCGAGGGCGCCTCGTAGCCGACATCGGTCAATGCGCGCAGCACGGGTTCCGACAACGCGAGGTCACGGAAACTGGCCGCGCCGGAACCAGGCTCCGCCGGGACTGCACTCATAGGAGATGCCTCGAAGAATAAGCCGCAAGTCTAGCGGTTTGACCGGGTATTGCTACCATGGGCGGCATGGGACGCATATTCGAAGTCAGAAAACACGCCATGTTTGCCCGCTGGAACCGCATGGCAAAGCAGTTCACGCGCATCGCCAAGGATATCGCCATTGCCGTACACGCGGGCGGCCCTGACCCCGCGGCGAACCCCACGCTGCGGCGCGTGCTGCAAAACGCGCGTGCCGTCAACATGCCCAAGGACAAGACGGATGCGGCGATTCGCCGCGCCTCCGGCAAGGAGGCCGCCAACTACCAGGAAATTCTCTACGAAGGTTATGCACCGCACGGTGTGGCGCTGTTGGTGGAAACCGCGACCGACAATCCGACCCGCACCGTGGGCAGTTTGCGCAATATCTTCGTCAAAGGCGCCGGCAACCTGGGCAACACCGGCAGCGTCAGCTTCTTGTTCAAGAAAATGGGGGTGTTCCGCCTCGATCCGGCCAGCGTCAAAGATCAGGACGAACTCGAACTGGATCTCATCGACCACGGCCTGGAAGAGATGGGCGAGAGCACGGGTGACAAGGGCGAACCGCAATTGGTGATCCGTGGCGCCTTCCATGACTTCGGCAAGCTGCAAGAGGCGCTCGAGAGCCGCGGCATCACACCGCTTTCCGCCGAGCACGAGTACATCTGTTCGGTGCCGATCGAACTGCCCGAGGCCGAGGCGGCCGAGGTCCTGGCACTGATCGACAAGCTCGAACAGGACGACGATGTCCAAAAGGTGTTCCACTCCTTGGCTTGACGTGAACCTGCGGCCCGACGTGAACCTGCGGCCCGACGTGAACCTGC
>Ga0116229_10000612_pt1 | contig 49347 bp, 31 predicted proteins | sample S1TSphgellanicum_3_FD_87313 | JGI IMG/M metagenome (GOLD analysis project Ga0116229, IMG submission 87313) | Host-associated microbial communities from peat moss isolated from Minnesota, USA - S1T2_Fc - Sphagnum magellanicum MG | ecosystem: Host-associated > Plants > Peat moss > Unclassified... | reverse complement strand
TATTATATTAATGGTTATTGGTGGTTAAATTACTATAAGTTATTGGTGGTTATTCTATTATAAGCCAGTGATGGTTATTTTATTGGTGGCTATTGTATTATAAATCATTGTTAAATATTCTATGTTATATTATCATAAGTTATTGGTAGTTTTCTATTATAAGCTATTTTTTTACTTATTTTTCATAGGCTATTATTAGTTATTCTAGGTTGTTTTACCTTAGGTCATTATATTTTATTTTAGATTATTTTAAGTTATTATACTTAGGATAAAATAGCTTATAATAACATAAAGTAAAATGACCTTGAATAACTTAAAGCATAATTTGAAATAACATATATTAACTTAAAATAAAATAACTTGAGGTATAACCTAAGGTTAGTTGAATAATTTAATTTTAAATAATTTTAAAACCTATAATAAGTTAATTAAAATATCTTAACGAAAAATAATGTATAATAATTTATGGTATAATAATTTATAATAACCTAATTTATAATAACATAAGGTATAAGTTAGAATAACTAAAATAACCTAAAATAATATAGGGTATATCGTAAAATAATATATATAAGGTATTTAAAACAACATAGAAATAAACCTATTTATTATAGTAAATTATAATCAATGAGATATGTTAACTAATAATGAAACACGATGTTTACATAATGATATTATAATGAAATAACTTTAATAAGGGTGAAATCATTAAAATGCAATGAATTTATTTCATTTTAAAGGTCCCATGGTGACTTAAGCTAGTGAACTGCACCCCACTTTTGTAGTATTATAGACATGAATGAATTACTTTGCTTGTAGAAATGCATTTTTTTGCCTTCAAAAATTCAAAACTTTTGTGAACATGTGGTTTGCATCCAAAGTTACATTATTCAAAGAAACTTTGGAATTCAAAAGTGCCATGTAAATTGTTGCTATTCAAAGCAAAACATTTTTTTGTTTAGTAAAATTATTATTCCTCAAACCTAGGCTGTGGCACAAAAAGTGTTAGGAATTTTGGCCACTAATTGTGTCTTGAACCAATCTACGGGATATTGGTTATTGTCTAATGCAATATTTGCTGCCATGATGCATGATGCACAACACTAATTCTAGTATCAATGATGTGATGCAGGTATGTGGCCAATAAGAATTTGGTTGTTTGTTTAGTATTGGCTTAAGGTTTTTGTTCAAGGTTTTTTTTTAATAAGGTTACAAGTTCTAACTTTTGCATTTGTTTATTGATTGTAGGTTGGAGATTTTGATGATGAATTAATGCATTTGCGGCATCACATGCAGGCTAACATCATTGGTGTGTTGAAGCCATTCTTGGCCTTTATATCATCCTTCCAGCCTCATGTCATTCACAACATGCTTGACCTATGGTTTAAGAATCTATAACTCATTCATGATTTTGTGGGCCTCTTGAATTAACCATGTAAATAGTTGCAGAATATGATCATGAAAAATTGTATGCCTCTCCTATTGACTATTTATGATAACCTAACACCAACTTTTGCCAATGTTGAACTTGTTACATTTGTTACACTTGAACTCAGTGTATTTGGAGTTCTAACATCTATTGAAGAGGCTACATTGGGGTTGATTATAGTTGAACTATCATTTTTCAAGAGTACTATAATGCATGTTGCTACATTCATTCCTTTCACATGGTGGGCAGAACATGAGCAGTAATTTTTTAATATTTCACATTTGGCATAACAATTTATGGGCATTGTCAGTTCACAAAAAAAATTGAAAGAATATTCAATATGGCAAGTGTCATTATAGGTTTGAGATGATGTCAATTTGGGATTGAAAATCTAGACAAATTGGTTCTTATACTGAAGCACTAGCTAGATGATCCCAAGTTTGGGTGCACAGCTGGCCTACCTAAATCAATCAAGGAATACTTCAAGATTGAAAACGACATGGTTTTAGAAAATGAAGATCTCATTGCTAATTTTAACTTGTTTGAAGAAGACTAACATATGTGGTGTTTTTAAGTGCAAATCAAGAAATTTAGATGCTAACCTTAATGGTAGTTTGCCCCACTTTTTGTTGTAGGCATTTTTGTGGTTTATTAGATGTGCAAGTACCTAAACCTTAAGGGGCAAAGTGCCTCAATGATGAAAAAAATAAAATGTGAAACACCCTAATTTTTTTGGAGCTCCACAATAGGTCCAAAATGTGTGTGTATGATTAGTTGTGGAGTTTTTAAAGTGTTGTAGATTTGTTGTGTAATTTGTAGTTTGCAAATTTTGGGGGTTTCTAGATTTCAATTTTTTGGGTTTTTTAGATTGCAAATTGTTGGGTTAATTTCTAGTTCATTGGTGTTGGGTTTCCCAATTTGTATATTGTTGGGCTTAAGGTTGGGTTTTTTAGTTAACAAATTGTTGTGGTCAAGGTTGGGGTTTCTAGTTTACATTATATTGTTAAGGTTTGGTGACATAGTTTCAATGCATGGCTATTTGAATGTCTTTGTTTATAGTCTATATGTGCATAATATGCCAAAGTTTGCAAGTGCACTGTACGCCCACCAAGTTGAGTTAAGTTTATAGTTGAAGGTGAACAATATTTTTTGGTGTGCCATCAACAACTCCAACTTGGATTGGTCTGCCACGTTGGCATCAAGATTGCATCATTAATCACTTAACCACCTAGGCTATAATTTTGGTGGCAACAAGGCTACATCATGTAGTTATTTTAGTTACAAATTTTGTAGTCAATATTTAGTTGTTGAAGACATAGGATTTGTAAGTTGTGTTTGATAGCTTCAAAAAACAATTTGTATCATGGGATTTGTAAGTTACGTGTGAGTAATTCATAAAACAATGTGTATTTTTTTAATTTTTTTTCTTGAAAACCATATGAATTATGGTCATATTTTTTAATGCACATGCTCGAGTTGAGGTCCTTCAAACATCACCGATTTTGATACATGTTACCCATGTTCATCTTGTGAAAACAATCCAACCTATGTCTATGCCCATAGGGCTTCAATTTGTTAAAAAAAATTGTACAACTTAAGCCCCTAGGGTATTACATGTGAAATTTTAAAGTTACCTTATCCATTCATCACAAAATTTAGCATGTGACGAATCAATAATGAAAATTGTGTGAAGTTCGTTTGTCCATAGGTTCGTACATTTTACACATGAATATCATGCATTGAAAACACATTTGACACATACATAAAAGTGTTCACAAATGAAAACGAACCCTTGAATGAATGAATGCCACACGAATTTCACATTTTCTAATAAATTTGTGTGTCAAAAGTGTTTTCAATGCACGATATTAATGTGTGATATGTATGAATTATGAATGAACTAATGTTACACAATTTCCATATCTAAGTTGTGAGATGCTAAGTTTGTGATGTTATGTATGTCCAAAAATAGATACTTGACCAACACTAATATATACACCAAGTCATCTTCATGTCAATAACAAAGAAAATTAAAACTTAATGTGATGTGCCCTAAATAAATGTGTACATTGACAAAACAATTAGTCCAAGTTGTTGAACACATTGAAAGTTTGATGCACCTAGCTTGAAATGCAACCATTTATTTGGGAAAATTTGATAGATAATGGGAGAGCTGCCTAGGTTTAGTGTGACAAGGGGTGTGTTACATTGTGGCCTTGACATTTACATTTAAAAGTATCTCAAGCCAAAAGAAGAATTATAGAAACTCAAATATTTCACCATGCAAAAAATACTTAATCTTCAAAAAATCCTTTAAAAGAAACCAAAATCCATCAAGACATTATATTTCTATAACTAATCTCAAGTTTCAACACAATCCAAAATCCTCGTATTTCAAACATCCTCATATAAAAATAGACCTATTACTTAGGGGCCAAAATCCCTTAAGCTAATGTACTATATAATGAATTTAAACACAATATCCTTGCCTTGGAATGCAAGGCCAATAAACTAAGCAAGGCAATACCTTCTTAAAGAAGAGAAACTTGACATAATATAATCATAGTTGGGGAAAACATGAGGTGTTTTGTGTTAAAACCAATAAATTTATTAGATGGTGCTATGATGGGCACTAAAGGGGATTCATTAGTTAATTGTGTGGGTTGAGCACTTGTTTTGGCATGAACCTTGTGTGTTAGCACTTGTTTTCACAATGAATTTTCTTTATATTTGTGCAAATTTTTTTTAAAAAAAATTTGCAACATTCCTTGCTATGCTAATGGAGTTTTTGTTATAGTGTGTGGTTGGCATATAAAATGTTAAATCATTCATGTGGATTGTTTTTGGGAACAAAATAATGGAACATGTCCTCAAATTTCAGAATCTATGATAAGCTATTTCATGACATCTTTTTGAAATGGTTGGGCATTCATTTGAGGGTACACAATAAGACATGATGTTCAAGGAGTCCCATCAATTATGAAAATTATTCAACTTGACCTAAATTTGGGTTATGGAGCCATTCTTAAGTTTAATTGGCCAGCGTGAATTAGCACCCACTAGCACATCATCCATCGGATGCTTGTTATTACTCAATTGTGGATGAACTTCAAACTATGTTAATATTTGGTTTCACCGCAGGAACCAATCCTATTTGAAATAAGTTTCATAAATAGGTAGATGGGTAGGAAAATAGGTAAGTATTAGTTAAGTAGATGGTTTATACATAGACAAGGGCTTTTTTTACTACCTACTTACTAACAACCTACTTGTGGGTTGTTAGTAGGTAGGTAGAAAATAAAAGTAGTTGAGTTAACCACCATGGTTAACTAAGGAACTGGAACCCAACAAAAAATTGTTTCTTGACCACTTATCACTCATCTTTCATGGTGCATTGGTGAGTGTTGGTTCATTGTGGCTGATTCAAAGGGGGAGACTTAGACCTAACCATAATTGTAATTTCCTTTTTCATCTTTTTAGCTAATTACAAGTTTCTTTTGAAGCAAATGATTTCTTCTCATTTAATACCCCCAATTTCCCCTTTCCCCATTACATAGGCACAAACAAGAACTTAATTTACACATGGTAGGTAGATCCATTATTATGGTTAATACATCATTAACCACTATGGTTAGCTATGGGACAAAAATACAATGAGAAATTGTTTCTTATCCACACACCATCCTATTTAGTTACATTGGTGAATGTGTGGAACACAAATGGATATAAAATTAAAACTATGTATTTTTATTACATAATTAGGAAAATTTATGTTTTTGTTTACACAAACATTTACACACATATTTGTTTTCATGTATAATTATTATGTCATAAACATTTTTCTTACCATGGATTTTACACATTCACAAACTATGCCAAAACCTTTGAAGATCAATATTTTAATTATTTTTCACAATTTTTGTTTTATAAAACTTTTAACTTTTTACAACAAGTTGTTCTCCTTAACTAAAGTTGTTTCCAAACACCCCAAACACCCCATTATATACAAAGCAAAATGAAACTAAACAAGAAAGTTTTAAAAATCTTACACCTCACATAGTTCATCATGTAATTCAACATGCATATTCATTTGTAACATGATTTTTTAAATGAATCACTACCTTTGGGTCATGCATATTCATTTGTAACATGACTTTTTAACGAATCACTACCTTTGTGTCATGCACATTCATTTGTAACATGTCTTTTCTGATGAATTGCCATCTTTGAATCATGCATAATTTGTTGTATGCTTTTTCTAATGAATTCTCATCCTTGAATCATGCATAATTTGTAATATGATTTTTTTAATGACCTTTGAGTTATGCACATTAATTTGTAACATGATTTTTTTAATAATTCATCATCCTTGAGTCATGCACATTAATGTGTGCAAAAACTTTCTTCATGAATTATCATGTTTGAATATGCACATTAATTGAAAACATGACTAATTAGTGATGAGTCACTAAATAATTATTAAATTATAAAACTCCAATGATTTCTTGGAATAGGTTTAATTTGCCAATCTAAAATGGTTTCTAATGGTTGGATGATTTAATGGCCTTTATAACATTTGGATTGGTTATAATAAATAACTCTTCACATGGCCTAGTTTAAATTGCATCCATGACCACTTGTGAGATGTTGGAAGTTTCAATTATTTTGGGTTGTTGGCTTTATGTTCATTACACATGAAGTTAACAAACTACATTAGAAAATGATCAAATTCTTGTGGCTTTCACAATGAAACTTAAAATATTGAATACCAAAAGATGGATTTGAAATGTATTGATATATGGACTTGTGGTTGGGTATGTGTTCAGGTGTGTGAATTTCTCCCAAAAAAGATAGGACCTTAAAGGGATATATTTTGTGATTTTTAAACAATGGATTTGGTAAAGTCTTTTTCCTAGTTTGGGAAACAATAAATAAAATTCCCATATTTACAAGTTAAAGCTATTCAATGACCTTCAAGAAACTCAAGTTCATTAAGGCTAAAATCACCCTTTAAAAAATGGTTAAAGTTGCACAAACTCTTATAGGTTCACAATGTAGGAAAATAAAACAATTATTTTTGTTTTATATAGGTGATAATGACCCTCCCATACCCTCATCATGATAATATGCATAGAAGGTGTATACAAAAAATAGGCAGAAATATATTTTAAATTGACAAATTTTGAAATGAAAACAACAATTACAACATTTCCAGGCTAATAGGAAAGCATGGATCCTTATCTAACATGTGGTTTTTTTGTTACAATCGTATGCAATATCCTAATGGATCATTGTTGCAATATCCATGGCATGGTGATTGGAATACACTAGTAGGAAAAGGTCAAAATGTAACCAATTGATTTGTAACTACATGTGATTAATTATCACTTGTTACTAACCTTGGTTATTTTTGCAACTAAAAATCACATTACACATTTTTTGATGACATTTGTGACTATGTTACAGTCACTATCTACATCATTCTTCCAATGGGATGACTTTTTGCACTATTTTCATCTTAAAAGGCCTTTGTATGGCCCATTAGTTGCAAAAGTGACAAAAGATAACTATTAATTATGTATACATTAAGCTATGTATAGTAGGCCTTATGTATACATTAATTATTTTCCATCCATTAAAGTATGTATTGATGTTATCTTCATGGTTTAGTTGGGCTTGGTTGAAAAACTACTAAATAAAAATAGTCTCATGTTATGGTATATATACATGTGACAATACATCAATCAATAAATAAATGTATATATGTGTATCTTGAAATGATTAAAATTGTGTTTGGAATATACAAAGAATACATTAAGTTCATATTACAAAAGTATCCAAGGTTTATTATGCTTACAAAAATTATTATTATTGTGTTATTATTATTATCATTAAATATTTATTAATGTAGTTAATAGTACTTACAACAAATAACATAATAAAAATATTAATAATAGTACTATAGTTAACCTTGTTAAATTGCCTTCTATCTAAAATATTAATTCAATAATAATTCAATAATTACTATTTATTTGATTTATTATTACAACATAGTAATTAATTTCAATAATAGTTTATCAAATTTTAACTCATTAATATGATAATATTATATCTTATAGTAATTATTAATGTGTTTACAATAATTATAATACTTCTTGTAATTAGGATAATTATAGTCAATACATAATAACAATTAATTATTTTAATTATTTTAATTAATATTTGATAATAATTAGCTGGTTGGATAATTATATAATTATGTAATTAAAAATTATTGATGAATTAATACTAGTTAATCAACTAAGTTTTTGTTTTAATTAATAAATTAGCTAGTTAGTTATTCATTTACCTAGTTAATTACATAACTTACAAAGGTGAAAATGAAAATGAAAGATATGGGATAAAACTTTTAGTTGCATCCTAATGGCAAACTAATTCGCAACTTCAAAATTTATCCCATATATATTGTCTTCCATTCTCATCTTGAAAATTATATAAAAAATGTGTTTTTTTTTACATTTTCATATTTAAAAAAATGGGTCCTATGGGATGAATTAATAAAAAATGGCTTAGCCCAAAAATTAAAAAAAAAATCTATTTATCTAGATCCTTTAATTTATCTACTACCTTAACTAACCTACTTCCCTCTTTACCTACCTACCTATGTAAATATCTAACCTAGGTAGGTAACTAGGTAAATGTTTAAACTAAATAGATAGGTAGGTAAATCACTTGCAATATTCATTAATTGCCATGTGGCACCAAAACAAGGTGCTACATGTATGAATTCGAAACATCATTTGTTGGATGGTTGAGATATATCTAGTCTTTTTTAATTAAAATTAAACATTATTAAATATGCCACATGGCATTATCTCATTATTCAATCACCCTATAACATTGACAATTTTTAGCCACATGATTGAAATAATATAGACTTAAAAACCAATGACTTGGATTAAGTTTGGTTTATTTATAAAAAAATTGAAAATAACTTGTAGTTCAATATTGCCACATGTCACATTTAGGTTACCTACTTACCTACACTACATACCTAGATGCCTAGGTAGGAAAGTAGATAGGAAGGTAAAAAGGTAGGTAAGTTAAAGAGTAGCCATGTAAATATTTTAATTTTACTTTATGTTTTATTTTTAGGGTTAAACTTTTTTGAGTTCATCCCAAATTGACATGTGTATTTTGATGTGAACACATAAGAAATGACACTTTCTTTATATAAATTTTGAAATGAGATTCATGGACAAAACATATGGGTAAAATCTTTTAGTTGCACATTAGTTGTGAAATGGGTTACTACTAAAAAAATAAATCTTCCACATTCTTTGTGTTTGTTTTTAATTTTGTAAATTTTACAACTTAATAAGTAATTATTTGATAATTATATATGTGAATTAATGATCAATAATTAATTATTTCAAATACAAATTTGAATTAATATTTTGAATGAATCATTTTAATTCAAATAATTAATTATTTAGTTATCAAATATTTAATAATCTGAATTCAAATAAAAGTAAGACAAATAATCATTTAAATTTTCAAAATTAATTATTTGGAATATATTATAGTTAATTATTTTAATTTAGATAATTAGTTAGTTAATGAATTCAGATTATTAATTTTCAGATATTTAATTCGGATAATTAATTCAGATAAATGTACATTATGATTGGGTGGTACATTAACATTAGTTGTAATGTAGTTTTCACACACAACTAAAGTGCAACTTGCGAAAAAATCAAACATGATTGATTACATTTGTATGTAGAATGCGTATATTACACCATATAGGTGTCCCATTTGCAACTAAATTGCAATTACATTACAATTCCTTAATTTTTTAACTTGGCATTTTATTTATTAATTGTCTGTATTTCCATGCTCTAGTTATAGTGTAGTTGTATATTAGTTGTTTTGAAACTTTAGTTGCAAGGTAATGGACAAGATTTCTCATAGTGTAAAACATGTGTTAATATGCCCATGGAAAATTCAACCTGAAAAAACCATAGATATTTTTAAATGAATGAAACCTAAACAACATTTTAGATAAGGTGTAACTTGCAATCAAGCACTAACTTGGCTTGATGCACATTTGGTCTTGTCCATAACATGCTACATTTATGTACATTTATATACTTACTTAATTTTCACCCTCATGTAATGATTTCTTTTGAAATTGGAACTTTTTGAGGCCATACATTTTTGAAGCTTTGGGAGATTTAAACCCTAAGTTGGAATTCATCTAAAGTAGTCCAACTAAACTTGATTCCAATGTTGATTAGAGTTTGCATGCATACAACATTGTTTCAAATCCACTCAATTAAATTCATATAATACCAAGTTGGATTATAATTTTTATCTTGACAAATCATTTTAAATAATGTGAAAATGTGATCAATCATTTTGGAATACAATGTTGTAACTACTATTGTCCAATTCTTCTAGTTTTGACCTTACATTTTTTTCAGTAGGTTTTTTGCATGAAGGTTTTTGGTAGTTTTAATTTGGGCACATTTTTTTTGAATTCAAAAACCTCTAAGCTTAGTTCAAAAACCAATTCTTGTTCCAAGTACACATTTTACACTCTCTAAAATTGGATATTGTATAAGTATAAAATTTTATTACAAATTAAAATTCTAGATTATATATCTATGAGATTTTACAATTAATTAAAATTAATTAATTTCTTATAATGATTAGTTTACTTGCTAATTAAAAAAGTTCAACTTGGTTATTTAAAGAGCCTAACATCATGTTCCAAATTTTTTCCCAAGGTTTTGATTCCAATGGCTCTCTAATTTGAGTTAAAGCTACTTCTAGAATATAGTTGTAAGATAGTTTCATCGAAAGAACTTGAATTTGAACCTTCAATTTTAAAATTCTAAATTAGGGATCTTATTAACATTGGTTGAAACCAATTATTTTGGCAAGTATTTCAATTTGAAATGTTAAACTCAAGGGGTGTAGATTATTTTGACATGGATTTCAATTGACACATTTTTGATGGAACTAGCACATGAATCAAAATATGGAATCACCCTTTTGTTAGAATAGAACGATGATTGAAACCTTGAAAAAGCAATTGAACACAAGTTTAGGTTCTTTAGGTTAGCAAGTTGAACATTTTTGAAAAGTTAACCAATAGGTTATACTTGATTGGCATTTGATTAATTTTAATTAGTTATAGAACTCTAGACCTAATTTTTGGTGCATGTTGATTTTTATTATTTTTCAAACTCCAAGTTGTCTCCCATTACTAATTTTAACAAAATAATTGATTTTTTTTTTTCTATTCTTATCAAGTTATATGACTTTACAATTTTTGAAAAAGGGGAATGCATCTACTTATTCAACAAGGTGACATGTAGTTCTTGAATCTTCATGTTCATGCCAATGTTTTTTATTGTGTTGAAATTTCACTATTTGTTGAATGTTTTTTAGAAATTGAAAAAAAAGGATTTTTAGGGATTTATTTTCCATTTAAAAAATAATATTAATAAAATTAATCACATCTAGTCCTAAGAACTTCCCAAATTGTCATTTATAGCAACAAGCTATAAAGAATGTTATAGCCCACCTAGGACAAGAGCCATTTAATGTTAATTAATGTTGGCGAACTTCACCAATGTACCTATTGAAGGAATTTGAATAAAAAAACCTTGGTTCATAATAATATTGGATGGTTATACAATTTTGTGATAACCTATGGTTAACATTAAACCCTAAACCCTATCATAAACGCCAAGATGTGTTTTCCATGATTAAGATGTTTTATGACTATCTTAGTTCTAGTCATGTTGTTGTATTATGCTACTTATTTAATTTGTGATGATCATGTGATGATCATGATATGATTATATTGTAATTACATGATTACAATCACATGTCAACTTGCTATTACATAAGTATATGACTCCATGTCTATTATTTATGAATTGACAATCTATTGATTATGCACATTTTTTAAAATCTTAGTTTAGAGGAGAAAAATTGTTGTATTTTCTATTTGAAACCCTTTATAACCTTGAAAAACATAATTAGTGTAAATATAATACCTTGCTAACTTTTTCATATATTGTACATGTTAAAAAATATTTAATGACATGTGTGAATTTAACATTTTAATGATATAATATTCATAAAAATTCAATACCTAGTTTCAAGTAATTTTATTATTTGAAAATATTAGTTTTTAAAGAATTAGTAATTATATAAAATAATATGATTCAATTCCAAGAGGTTGCCAATATTTAACAGCAAATTTTTACTCATGAAATTTGGCCAAAAACATTAAAAATAAAAAATTCTAACATGAAGCAATTTTGTAAGGTTTCTAAGTGTGAAGGCAAGAAAAATAATAGAAATCACTAGATTTCTATAGTTAGTTTTAGTGTGTAACCATGATTATCAAACGTCAATTATTTTTAAAAAAATTCATATTTAATTTGTAGCCATGTTTAGTTAAATCTTCTTAAGGGTGGTTTCTACTTTTTAATTACATAAATAAATCCTACAAAACACATGTTGCCAATGGTAAGTATAATCACAATTGTTATTCTTCTAAAAAAATCCAAAAAATTATTACTTGTATAGTATTATTTGATATGTTATGAATTAAAATTTAATATTAAAATTACTATTGTACATTATAAATAATATAGCTGATATAAAATAAATAAATAATATTCTTATTAGATATAAAGTATTTATCATCTATTTATAAATATTATATGCTAATAAATTATATACTATACATCAAAATTAAAAAATTACTACTAAAATTATGGTACACTATAGATCAAAATTGTATAGTATTTAAATCAAATAAAAGTTTTAAAATGTGGGGGATATGTCATTTATTTATTATTATGTTAGAGTTATTATCTTTTCCATTTCTAAATCATGTGCTTGAGTTTTTATCTTTTTTAAAGAATGGACATTGAAATCCTTTTAAATGAAAAAAAAAAAAATGTTTTTTGGTTGAAATACAATATCCATTTAAAAAAAGAAGTAAATATAAATGTGTACATCATTGAAATAACATTAAGAATGAACTTTTAATTTTTTCATTTGGACAAAATATCAAGAAAATATTAAATCTTAAAGCTGACATTTGTGCAACATTTCGAATGAAGAATGGGTGAAGTTAAAATGGTCACCATTGTGTTTTTATAACAAGTATTGTGGTTTATTAATAAAAGAGTTGATCTCTATTCTCCTCCTCCAAGGATCAAACCTCACAAATTGACAAAGTATTGGTCAATGATGGAATGCTAACCAAATATTTTTAATTCCATAGGCTCTTTAATCTAGGTGCCTATTTAGTTTTATTTTTTAAACCTAGCGTAAGTAATGAAGCATGTCAAAAATTCACAAGATGAAAATAATGATATTATGTAATAATAATATCATTATTGTTATTATAATTTATTAAAATATTTTTACTGTATTTCATTATATATTTATTTTATTTATAAATATTATTATAAATAAATCATATAGATAATTACATTAGATTATTTATGGTAAATATAATATATAAGACATATTATTTATTTATATATAAATAATGATTAAAGTTAGTTTCTTTTATGATTAGGCAGTCACAAAAATCAAAGTTATATCCATGTTTGTGATTACATGACCAAATGTTTTATTCAACAAGTTTTATTTGACTAATTAATCATGCAATTGTTTAAGTATATACAATTACCAAATGTAATCATGAATTTAGTCATGAAATAGACATTTTGGAATTGTGTATGAAAATAAAATTTGATTTACCTATAATTTCAATTAAGTATAATGAAGATTCATAAAAAATAAAAATATCTACAAGTAAATGTAAATGAAAAAAAAAGTACAAATCATTTTTCTCAGCATTTAATGGCTTGTGGTTATGTTATAAAATGATTATTTAAAAAGCAATTCGTAACATGGTGGTTATGCAAAAAACACATCCAATTTAAATCCAAAATTCACTCAAGAATTCAAACGTGCACAACACCATGCTCTTATTATTGATCATGTGCAATTAAAAAACACACAAAAGAAAGAAAATTATTAGTGGGTACTTGTGGTTATAAATGATGGGTGAATTACTTACACATGGTTGAACACCAAGTAATTGAATCCAATATAACCATAAATTTAGAGATATGTTCTAGTTATGGTTATATTATTTAAAAATTTAATATAATTATGTTAAATTGTAGATTATCAAAATTTTCCAAATTGTCAATTAATCATAAATTGTGGTTATTGGATTTCATGGATTAAGGTTATGTATTTAATTATAATCAATTATATAATTGGTGGTTATAATTTGATAAATTATATAACCTCCCAATGTTGGTTGATAACAATGTTGGGTAGTTATTGATTTTATAAAGAACCTTCAATTATAATTTTAAGGTTAAAAAAAAAGTAAAAATGGAATACGGATTAGTTTTGAGTGGAAATTAAAGGTTAATTCTAAATTCCATTTTTCCTTGGGGCTACTTATATGGATATTATCACCGGTAGGTTGCAAATAATATTCATGTTCAGTTCCAAAATGCAAAATGTTTAAAAAAATTCCAAATAAATCAATTATTATTATTTTTAATGTGTAGGGTAAAATGTTAGGGTGAGGGCATTTTCAAAATAAGGGGACTAAAATGAGTTGATAGTTGAATCTAGCCTTGTATTTTGGTAATGTCCCCTGCCCATGGGCTTTACCTTTCATAAAACATGAAGCAAAATTTATCATGAACAAATATGTAGATCACGAGGCATATGAATTGGAAGGTTCTTACAACTATAAGTAGGGATAATTTCCTTCCCACCCTTGACGACTAGGCCTCCCTCCGAATTTCTAGGAAGGAAATTCATGGATATAAGGTGTTCTCCGCGTATACCACGAATTTTCTTCAAGTATTTTACATGTATCACAAAGCTTTGACAATGTCAAATTGACACAAACAAATGTACCTATTTCTAATTCTAAACTACACTAATAATTGATTTTAATGGATTATAATTTTTATTAATGCCTTGACTTCATTTCATGTTTCATGCATTTGTATTTACCACCTTTGGATTTTTCCTTCAAATAATTCTTAATTTTGTCCTCAAACCCAACCCCACCACCCCCCCCCAAATTGCGCTCACACACCCCTTTTTAACTTCAAAACACTTCCTCAAAACAATTTTTGATGCTACCGTAATTCTACTTTCCAAGACCGCTTTAAAACAATGTTGTCTCACCATCAATGGTGTTGTTTTTTTATATCATTAATCTGCAACTGCCCCAAATATAATTATACAACATTAAAAAAAACTCACAATTGAAACTTGAATAGGTTTCCAACCATTGAAATTGCAAAGGAGGGGTATAAATGAGCAAAATTTGTCATTCCATCTATGAAAAAAGATACATCAATAAGCTTTAGGAATCAAGTTTGAACAATATGATTGTCCATATGTAAAAAATTGCAAAGATGGAGGGAGAAATTCCACCTACAATAACATTTTAAAGGGTCACCATATATAGGTGTTAGTTGTAGCAAAACCAAAACCTAACATAAGAACATTATTGAATGTGAAGAATTATTTTTTCAAAAGCAAATTTAATTTAGGTTTGTCATTTCTTTTTGTGAAATTGATTAACACATAGACTCCATTGCAACTGCCATAGGGTTGTTACCTAGAAGATCAATGCACCAAAGATATTCAAATATTGCATCATCATTAACACCCCTTTCCTCACAAAAGATATTCAGATTTTGCATCACCTTTGACACCCCTTTCTTCATCAAAGATATTTAGATGTTACATCACCGATGACACCTCCTTCCTTTCCAAGTATGAGAATATTAAAGAACTTGCCTTTTGGATCTTCAAGAATTGCAAGTTTAGTATTACGATTTGTGTTATCACCACTCACATATCCCATACACAAACTTGCATGATTTAAAAAACACTTGACCCACACAAACTCATCATCATATTTTTGGTAGACTTTGAACAAAAGAAAGTTGTTGGGGATAAAAAATAATGAAATTGGGAGTTTCTAACCAAGGGTTTTTAGGAAGAAAGAAAGAGGTAATGTCTTCTATAACAAGGTCAATCTTGGTTATATAATTGATGTTGTGTGATTTGTTTATTGTAACTATCATCACTTTGCACAAATTGAGGAAGAAGAAAAACTTGGTATAAAAAAATCAAGGACATGAACCCATCCATCAAAAGTACATGGCAAATGAGGGTACGATTAGACACGACCCAAAGAAAAAATGAAAGCAAACAATCAACGAAAAATAAAGAAAAAAAAACACTAGACAAATAGGACTTAAAGCTACAAAATGATAATCAATGATAACAAAGAAGACTTAAGACAAGAAAGTAGCTGTTTGCCACAAATTGGTTAATGATAAAAGTGCACTAGCTATGATGTCTAGAAGAGACAAGGAACCCTGACCAAGTGTAGTAGTTCGTTAAAAAATCATTATGGCTTGCACACACTTCAAGGTTATGGACACACATTGTCAATAGTGGGAAATAAGCATCAAAGGGACTAAAGAAGACCACTGATGATGCACAATAGTGGTATGTGCAAAAGCAATCAAGAATGAATAAAAACAAGAATGAAGACACCCATACGTCGCAATAGTAAGGGGAATGAATAGGTGCACAAATTGCACCTATTCATTTGTAGTGACTAAATTATGTATGTATGGCTGAGAAAGAAGATGAAAAAGATGATCGTTTTTTTTCCAAGTTAAAAAACTATAGTTAGGAAAAAAAAGAAACCACATTGGAACTAAATGCTAGGTTGAATTGTAGTTATTAATGAAATTGAAACTAGGGGTTAGTTCACACCCCAGTTCCAAAATTGGACCCCCAATTCATTCCGAAACTTATATTTGGTTGGTATTTGGTAGGTTATTTGAACTAGAATTGAGATTTGCTAGTTTATAATTGATGAACACTAGTACCCAACCAACACTGATTCATACCCAAGGATCCCTACAAGCATTTGAGTTATTATTAAAGCCAACCTAGTACTCGAAAATGACATTACCATAACATAGTTTTTTGGTCACAATGAGTCAACACCCGCTAGCACATCATCTATTGGATGCCTATTATTACTCAATTGTGGATGAACCTCAACTAAATTATAATATGGTTTCACCTTGGTAATCAATTTTGCAAGAAATAGGTTTCATATATAGGTATATAGGTAGGAAAATAAATAAATACTAGGCAAATATATGGTTTACAATTTATACAAAACTAAAGTTATTTTTACTACCTACCCACAAACAACCTGCTTGTGGGTTGTTAGTAGTTAGGTAGTAAAGAAAAACTACTGAGCTAACTATCGTGGTTAGTTAGGGAATTGGAACTCAATAAAAAATTGTCTATTGACCACTTACCATCCATCCTTCATGGTGCGTTATGACCATTTACCATCCATCCTTCATGGTGCATTGTGAGTGGTTGTTCACTATGGCTAGTTTCTTTTAAGAATCTTATGATTTAAGGTAGACAAGATAGTGATCGAACACTTGAATGCTTAGGGCAGGCCGGATCCAAGTGGAGGGCTTTGTTGTTTTTGGTGTCCATACAAATTTTAAACCCCCTCTTTTGATGCATTTGACACATTAAAAATTGTCAAAAATAAATTAAAAATGAAAAATTTACGGGCCCCCAAAGTAATGGGTTCAATTATTAAAAAAAAAACAAACCACCAAACATTACAAAGGCCAATTCCCAAACATTCAAAAATTACCTTTTATGTTGCTATTATAGTTCAAAGATGATTTGTAGAACTTTAGTTGGTGCTCCTATAACACTTTAAATTAAATAAGAAATAAGAAAGCTATGAGGTTTGAAAGTAAGAGGGGTCAAAATGAAAAAAACATGTTTTAAAATTTGAAAAAATGTATTTTCTTTATTGCTTTTTTTTGTTGGTTCTTTGGCTTTGCATTTCAAAGATGTTTAGTAGAGCTTGAGAAGGCGCTCTTATAACATTTTAAATCACTCAAAATGGAGAAGAATTGAGAAAGATCTGCCAAAATGTTCGGTCATAGGCAGGCAGGTCTACCCTACCCAAAGTGCCGATCATCCACAAAATAATTTAGCCAAATTGGGTTACATGGAGATTCGTCTCCTCTCAAGCTCCTTCTAACCTTCAAGCTCAAAAGACAATAGTTTTTGGTATTTTCATCAGCATGGTATTGTTTTACCGGTAGTGACAAAGATGGTGGTTGCAGGAGATTGCTGCTGGTGATTCATGGTTGCAGTCAAGGAACTCAACCTAATGCTTGCTAGTTGCTGATGCTTCTCGGTTGACGTTGCAATCATGGAGCTCAACGTGATGTTGCTTGTTGGTTGCTGAATACGATGCATGCTGGCAGTGCTTGTCTCCATGCTGGATCAAGGGAAAGGAACAGCAACAACCACGACAAGTATGAACAAAAAGTATTGCAGCAGTAGTACACACAGAACTTTGTATTCAGGTATTGTTCTAGGTGCAATGTGAAACAAGACAGATCAGAGCTCTATCTGTTGCTGGATTCCAAAGAGAGCTTCACGCAGCAACAGCCGGTTTTTTGACAATATAGGCGAGGATCACCCCATCATGTTGTTGCCCACGTATCCAGCTTCTAAAACACCTCAAGAGACTATGGAGTTTTTGTGCGACTCATGCAATGAAAAGCTTGAGCTCTTGCTCCTCCTCCTCCTCCTCCTGCTGTATCTCAGCTTATGAGTTTATAAGAAATTCATAGAAAATTATTTGTTGGAGAAATAAATTAGGAAGCTGCAAACTCCGCTGTTTTAGTTCTTCCATGAACAATCAATTACATACATATTTGAGAGTGGGCTGGCTTGGACTGATTCCAGCTCCTAGAATCCCCATAGGCTTGTATACATTACAGACTTGCAAGAGTCGGAATCGGCAATTACAGGCTTGCAACACTCGGAATCGGCCTGAGCTGGCCCACTCTTTAACATCATTAAAGGCAGTAATCCTGAAAGAAATTTCATACATTTTTGTAGAATCTGCCTGAGTCAGTGGCTGATTCAGCTTCCACCCATGCTGAATTGGCCATTGAAGGAGACTTAGCACAATTTAATTAGTCTTAAAAAAGCCTTTTTAAAAAAAAAAAAAAGGAGGCTAAGGGGAAAAATAAGCCAATTTTTTTTCAAAAATCCCAAAATTAAAATAGAAAAACAACCGTAATAAACACCTTAAGTCAGCAAAAACCTTCTATATATCTAGCTACACACAAAAAACCAAATATAGAAATCTGGCAATTATTATTACTGTTGTTTTGGCCACCCCCCTTTAGTTCTGGCGATTGAAAACCTCCAAAATCACTTCATTTCTGTTTTTTTCGTTTTGAATTTCACCGTTGGGCAAAATCATGCAAACTGGGAAGAGAAAAAAAAAAAGGCTTTAAATATAATTTAGGTTCTCCAAGAACAAACAAAATTTGTTAATAATTTCACCTACCTATGTCCCCCACAAAAAAATTCCCTTATATTAGGTAGGTACCTATTCTATCATGCACTTGACAGGATTCGATCCCATGACCGCTTGTTTGGTGAGTGCCTTCTCGTTCTTTGCTCTCTCTTCTGTGTGTGTGTTTTCTTTCTTCTTTCTTTTTGCTCAGACGATTTCCAGTCTTGTCGCTGCGTCTTCTTGCTCTGCACTAGGCTACCGAGTATCGTTTCTAGAGCTTCCATCCCCTCACAACCGCTCACTCTTTTCTCACCTCTCTCTCTTGCTGCTGCTGCATCGTCTTCTTCTGTTCTGTTCTGTTCTGTTTTCTTTCTTTCTTTCTTCCTGTTTTTTTTTTTTTGTTTCTTTTGCTTGCTTGGGAACAATTTTCGGAATTTTCTGAACGCGTTTGCTTCTGCAAAATGCCACGGAAGGAGCAGAGGTACACTACCTGCCCTAATATAACAACAACGGGTGACGAGGAGAGAGAGGGAGAGAGATTGATTGATTGATAGATTTCTCGGTTATTATGCTTGTTGTTTGTTTGTAGAGAGAACAACAAACTTTTCTCTCTGTTGCCTCTTCTTCTTTCGTAACTGATTTTTATTTTGAGATTTTTTTTTTGTGTTCCGGATTTCTGTGAATAGGTAGGTGCGTGCGTCTGTGCGTGCGTGCGTCGGGGTTTCATCTAAGAGATTTTATTGTTTGGCTTTTTTTTACCTCCTCTGCTTTCGCAATGGTTTTAGTTTTGTGACGGACGGAGGATAGGTGTGGACAGCAGCTTTTTACTGAGGATATTTTTCCGGGTAGAAATCAGAAACGCCATTGTTGTTTCTGTTTCTTGAGATTTAAAAAAAAAATAAAAATTATTTGTATATATTTATTTATTGGGCTTGCTTCCTCCTCCTCCTCCCTTGTGAGCACCACAACGGTTTCGACGCGAGGGTTAGGAGGAGGGACTTCGATAATCGGTAAAGTAATTTGGTGTTTTTCTTGTGTGTCTGTATCCGTGGCTCCAATTGGATGTGGAAGTTTTGGGGAGCTGTTTCTTGTCTAAGTTTGCTTGAAACCTTTTTTTCATCACTGTTGTTGTGCTACTGGAGCGTTCTGTTCAGCAATGCAAGGAACTCTATTAAGTGATTCTGTGAGATGTATGCAGACCGTCATTTTGTGTCTCTCATGAGTTTCAAAAAAGCAGCGGAGGTGGCGATTTGTGATGATGGCAGTGCACGCAGAAAACTGGGGGAATAAAGCTTTTGCTTCAAAGGAATTTTCTTTTTGGATGAGTAGTAGGTCAATGCAGTGATTCAATTGTTGAAGAAGTTCTCAGCATGCATGTTTCAGTTGTGAGTTGTGACTCCTGAATTTTGTGGTTCTTTGAAAGACTTGAAGAAGCCCAAATTGTTATTATTTTGTTTCTATCATCACTATGGCAACCGACATCAACTTGCTAGATGATGATGCAGAGGAGAAGAACAGTGCTGCCTCATTCTGTGATGCTCTTAAAGACAATGATACTTTGGAAGACCCTGCAACAGCAACAGACAACATGTCCAAAATGGTGAATGTAATGGCTTCATCTGAGATTGATGAACCTGGTTTGGAAGTGGATGTTGCTGTTATGAATGATTCCTCCATGGGTCCCTTGATGTCAATGAAGGGGAAGGTGCAAAATGTGAAGGACCATGTTTTCAAAGTCCCAAAGAGCCCTCTGAAGTCAGGTTTTATTGAAGGCCCTGTATCTCCAAGAAGCACAACAATGGCAGCTTCTGCAGATGCTGCTGCAGATTTTTCTGGAGAATGCAACACCGACACTTCTGAGATGACCTTCACGCCTGTTGTAGATCCCAATAGCAGTGAGACAAATTTTAATGACAGTAGTATGTTCCCCTTGAGTGATTCTCTTGCTCCAACCATGACTGAATTTGTTGCACAATCCACAAGACTAATTGGAGATGGGTGCGACCCTGCTGGAGGGATTGATTGTCAAAAAGGGAAGAGGAGAGCAGAGGATGAATGTGTACCTGGGCAGCTTTTGCCTAGTCAGTGGATGCGCACCACTGCCCCTTTGCAGCATGTAGCTTTGTGTGTGGTGGGTGCGGATCATGGTCAAGCTCTGGAGCAACAGGAGGAAAAACCAAGAAACCATGGTGAAACAGCTGGAATTCTTGCTGAAATTGGGGATTTTACTTCCCATATGGAGGATCCTTGTGGTAAATCTGAGCAAGAAATGGAAAATGCATCTTTAGGTAATGACAATTGGGCCCGTAATAGGTTCAACAATTGGAGAATCGCCCAACGCCTCAATGATACACGGCGGATCGAGGACATTCCCTTTCCAGAACTTGGCACATTGTTGAGCAAGTTTTTCATGCAAGTTTGCAACATGAGTGGCAAGAGATACCCAGCAGCCAGGTAATTCCATCTCTCATGCAGCTAGCTGGTGGTTTACCTTTTTCCTGCAGTTATGTTTTGTCTGCACGTTTCTGCACAGTTTGTTCTTCAATGGTGGCTTTTATTGTAGGCTTCCCTGCTGACTCTTGTCAGTTCCTTTTGATTTGTTTGTAGCATTATGAATCTGTTCTTTGCTTACAACCGAATCTTGGTCCGAGAGCAGCAATTGAGAATCAAGCTTACAGGTGTGATGGAACCCACCTTCAAAATCCAGACACACCCTGACTTTATTGCTGCGGGAAAGGCTGTCCAGTATGCTATGGCAAAGAGTCGATATGATGGTGTACATGCAGAACCAAAGATGTTCAGTGATGAACAAAAGATTTTGGACCATCCCAATTACCAAAAAAACACTGCTCCAGGATGCCAAAAGCGGTTTGCCTACTATTGTCTAACGGTTTTCTTAATCAGAGGTAGCAAGGACATGTGGAGTTTGCTTTTCAAAGACTTCAGATTGGGGAAAGATGAAGAAGGATGTTATTACTTAGAGTAAGTACTCTGCCCAGACATATGTATGTGGAGCTTCTGATTCTACCTCATTCTCTGGCCTTTTCTTCTGTGGTTATTCTGACATGGTTTCCTTGTGTATGTTCAGGTACAATGGTAGGCTCTCAAAAAGCCACAAAGCATCTGCATCACTTCTTGAAGACGAGCCCTTCAAACCTGTTTATTCACATGATACAGATGTCATAAGCACTTTCAGAACTCTTGCTGAACACTTCCCACCCTTGGCTGTGGATGGCCACTTGTTTCTAACTGTGCGAATTGAGAGCCGGAGTGTGGTATGAATCCAGACGATAAGCTCTCTTGATATATCTGTTCTTCACTGTCTCATTAATAGTTGCTGGATATATTCTCATGATGTTGTTTTGATTATTTTTCTTGTGCAGATTTGGTTCAAGAAAGGAGTGAATGTGTCAGAAGGCATGATCAGATCTTGGTTCAAAGATATGGCTGAAATTACTGGCTTGGGTGGCTATTTCCTGAATCAAAGTGGGAGGAGTACAGCCATGACGAGGTCCCTTATTTCTCTGTACGGACACGAAGCTTTATTGCTTTATGTGCATTCTTTGGTTCAATGACCTTTTATAACCTGTGAATGCTGTCATTGCAGATGGGTGATGGCTGGAGTGCCAGAGGATGTCATTGCTGGTATCAGAGAGCACCGCAAAAAGAAAACAGTTGAGCAAGATCCTTTCAAAAGCTTGCAGCAGAAGGCAGCACAGATCATTGCACGCAACCCATATGATGAATATTTTAATCTTCTCACCTATGAGACAGTTCTGAACAGAGAAATTGCAAAGCAGCATGCTCAAGACAATATGGGGGATCCTTTGGAATACCAACTAGAGGATTGACTGCAACTTTGAACCATGCAGTTGGCGCATATGCATGATCCAAAGAAGAAATTCATGAAATCAGGTAGGTGCTACACAACTTTACACCCTTTTTCCTTTTCCGATTATTAAGGCATTTCTGAATTTCTCTTCTCATTATTTTTTTGTAGTCCAGTGTAAGGGGTGACTAAGGAATGGGTATATTTTTTGCAGATTAACCAGTATCACAATGCTGGAATGCACATTCTTGTCTTCATTTGCTGTCTTCGAATTACAATCTCCACAGTTTTTCATGTATGTGCATGCACTTTTTTGGTTCTCTTTGGTTGCAAAAAGATGCTAATATTTGTAGGTAGTGCGTATGTGTGGTCATGCAGCTTTGCAAGTAGTTTATCTATTTCAATGAGCAGTGATATTATTGCAGCATAATGTCACTGTTTTGGTTTGCTAAGTTGTTTTGTCGTAACTGGTGCAGAGAGGTGATGATGCCCTTCTACACAAAACCTGGACATGAATAGTTTTGTAGTGCAGTAGGAGGTCAAGACAGAGCGACATTTCTTCCCATGCCCATCATCCACTCCCAGTCATTTATACATTTGGAAGGTGCACTCTGCTCACATATGTCTTCTTTCTCAAGGTGAAAACCTCACAGCTTATTTGCGAGGATGCTGGATTTGTACATACTAACGTGAATATGGTTTAGTGCACAAAGTTAGCTAAAACTCTCATGAGAGTTTGTCACACTTGTGGTGGATGTGGATGTAAATATGGGTCACACACATGTAGGTTGAGACTCATACACTGGCAGGATTCTTACATTGGTGTTTCTCTTGCATACATGGTGCTAATGGGACATTTAGTGGTTCAACCTTGCATCCAGTTTCTTAAATTCCATGTAGTTCAAAATTCTTGCACTGAAAATTGGTAGTGTTCAAATTTTGCAAATTTTTCTGTCCAGCTCCACATTTTAGGAATGTCCCCTTCCCATGGTAGGTACCCATTCTAAAGCATGAGGCGAAGTTATCATGAACCTGAACATATGTAGATCATGAGGTATAGGAGGGGGAGGGTTCCTACTCCTTAATAGTTGGGGGGGGAGGGGTCTTATGCTTATATCTAGGTATAAGATCCCTGCCACTCTTCAGGAGTATTTGTAATATCCCTCCTCTTTTGTAGGAGTGATTTTCACAGATGTGAGGTGCAAACCTTCAAAATGATGAACCCTTGATTATAAATCTAATGCTTTTAATGTCAAATGTTTGAAACCTGTTATCCCATTTTGCTATGATTGTCCTTGCTTTGAGTAACTTAGACTATGAGATGATTATAATGAGATTTGGGCTCCAGGTGCACTCATGAGTTTTTCTTGGAACTTGGGTTGAATTCGTGACTCTTTATAGGTATGCACCAAAAAAAAATCTGTATATAAAATAATGGTAGTCATTTGGCAATGTGAATCACATCCACACAAGGCTACCGGACCATTAATAATTAAATTAGCCAAATGTATTTTGCACAAGTATATAATGGCCATTTTCGGTGCAGTCCTGTAGGATTTGTTTGAAGGGAAAATTCAAGTGTAATTTCTTGTTGCCTAAAAGAGGGGTTATTTCCAGTGTTAGACGCTTCTTTATGTTTATGAAGAACCTCTGGTTCTGGTTCTAAAAACTAAATTAGAGCCATTTGGGTTCGAGTTTTGATTCCTCAATAAATGGAACTGGGAATCTGGTTTTGGGTTTGGTTATCAATTTTGTTTTGTTTTGTTTTGTTTGTTCTTTTTTTTGGGATTCCAGTTCAGTTCTAAATCAGACCTGGTTCCACTTTGGTTTTGGCTAACTTTTGATTAGACCTTGTAATTACCTATTAATTAATCTTTGATTAGCCCCTGATTCTAGTTTTTTTTGTCAAATTTAATAAAAAAGAAAATCTCAGTTTAAATTCAGGTTTCACATATAAATGGAATTGAGAATCTGGTTCTGAATGCAGTTCCTCAAAAATATAAGTTCCAGTTTTGGTTCGAAAACCAATTCCAAAAGTTAGACTGGACTTTAATTCGATTTCTTACAAACTAAAATCCATAGTTCTAACCCTCCAAATGGGCACTCACCCAACACTAATTATTTCATTCTTGAAGCAGGTTCTGCCATTTGATGCCAAGATCTTCTTTCTTCTGAACAAGCTCTTATTATGTTCTTGGAGCAGGTTAATCCATTTTTTTGGCCAATCTTTCCTTTAGAAAGAAAGAGGCAATTTTTGCAGCATCTTGATGTGGGTAATGCTCTCACATGAAGGCAGTACTGAATCAGGCCAGCAGCTCTCAACCATCACATATTATGCAGCCCCTCCTTTCAGTAATGCCCTACTCGTCTTTAGGTGTTACCTTACACTAAATGTTCGTTTCTGTTTGTTGGCCTTGCCTACCGAGGCAAGGACATTGTGTTTAGATTCATTATAGAGTACATTAGCTTAAGGGATTTTGGCCCCTAGGTAATAATAGGTCTATTTTTATATGAGGATTTTTGGAAGGTGATATTTTGGCTTGTGTTGAAACTTGAGATTAGTTATCAGAGTTATAATATCTTGAAGGATTTTGGTTTCTTTGAGAGGATTTTTTGAAGATTATATTTTTGCGTGGTGAAATATTTGAGTTCTCATAATTCTTCTTTTGCCTTAAGATACTTCAATGTAAATGCCCAAGACCAACACTGTGACACATCCCTTGTTGATAAAGTTTTAGAGCATAATCCTTCTTCTAATAGAGAGTCTGTGGCAATCACTCTTACAGATTCCAAGTTGGAAGTTTCAAATTATTTTCAAATCTTTTACATACCCCCTCCCCAGATCGATATCCTAACATGCCCTGACACATTAATACCCGGGACGACAACCCTCGGGCAAAACCCACCTAAACCCCTGCATGCAGCGGCTTTCTGTTCACAGACAAATGTTCTCTGAGAGAGAGAGAAAGAGAGAGAGAGAGGGTGCATTTGTGCAGTGTGTCTCAGAGGGGCTGAAGAAAACCAGAGCTGAAAGGATTGTGAACGATTGTGGTGTGAGAATGGTGCGAGAGACGGTGTTGGGTTGCTCGTAATTTGTTCGTAGAGAGCAGGGGAGAGATGATCAAGAGCTGGGCTGGCGGGGGAGAACCCAGTCTCCAGGATTAGGGTTAAGGTGTTGGGGGGGGGGGGGGGGGGGGGTTTCTAGACGTAACAGAAGAGATCGGTTGGTAGTGTTGTAAGCGCAGATCGGTCGTCACATAAGTCGTGAGCCGGAGAGAGATGGCTGAAGAGAAAGTGGCGGCGTTGAAAGCAGCTGCGGCGAAATCCAAGGAAGCCGCAGAAGCAGGAGCCCCGACGATCTTCGACAAGATAATCGCGAAGCAGATCCCTTCCACGGTGGTGTTTGAAGACGACAAGGTGTTGGCGTTCAGAGACATATCCCCGCAAGCTCCTGTTCACATCCTCATCATACCCAAGGAGAGAGATGGGTTGACGCAGCTTTCCAAGGCCGAGGAGAGGCACACGGAGATTTTAGGGCATCTTATGGTTACGGCTGCCGTGGTGGCAAAGCAGGAGGGATTGGTTGATGGTTTCAGATTGGTGGTCAATGATGGCCCGCAGGGATCCCAGTCTGTGTACCATCTCCATCTCCATCTTCTCGGAGGAAGGCAGATGAACTGGCCTCCAGGCTAAATCATAGCCCCCATGCTAATCCATCAGCCCTTGTCCTGCAGCCACAGGAAAATTCTTGATGTTCTGAAGTTTAATATTCTACTCTCAACTTCATAGTTCCTGGCTTGGGGGATGAAGAACTCTGGATTCCTGGATTTGTGTTTGTTTAAAATTGAAACTCTAGTGGTCTCTGCATCCCATCTCAGTGAAGACTGTATTGCTCTTCATTTCTAGTGACCAAAACTCTTGTGAGTCTTTGAATTTCCACCATGATGATTCTGTTGATTTCTCTGATTCATGACACTCTCAAAGGATGTCTTGATTGAGCAAGTGCATATGACATGTAAGTAAATGGTCTATTGTGTGTGTGTTGTACAGGATTTGTGAATTTTTTCCTCATGTTGTTGATATTCAACTCCAGCACATGTTTGGTATCAAAACTTAAGTCTTTTGTTGAAGGCTTTCTTGTGTACTGCATGTTGTGGAAGAAGACATTAGCATCTGTGATTCAGAGAGGTGGATGTTGTTTGGTTGTTTAGGAGTTCTGCCAATTGTGCAAGGCACTATCACATTCACATGGAGTTGCTTATGTAGAGAATTAGGAAGTATGATGCAAATTTAATGTGCAGATTTTGTGCACATTGCAGATGTATTTGTGCATACCAGTCTGCCTGCTCTCAAATGAAGCAGGCTTACATCTGAATGGTAGAGACAATTCAACTCCAAGCTTCGTGAAATGTTCCTTATATGAATCCATGCTTTTGCACTTCCCTTATGTTTGTTGCAGCAAGAGCACAAGGATGGTACATCCTTCTTTTGTGTCAGTGCTGGATTAAGCTTATAACTTGTGGACCTGAGAAACTGTCTCTTCCAGTTTGAAGAGGTACCCTTTCTGGTTTAGCCAGTTTTGACCATGATGCTTCCAAGTATGCCTTTTTCCCCAGCAAATTGGATCGAGCTGATGATGATGTTAATGCTGCTTCTGATTAAGTGTAAGTTTGTAAAGAGAAATTTCTTGGAGCTGATGGTGATGAGGATTCTGAGAAAACCTTTTCTGTAGGAAATTTTATGGAAGCTGATTATGCCTCCAAGCAAATCTTTTGTGAAGTAAAATTTGATGGAATTTGTTACAGAAATCTTTTTGTTAAGCAACATCCAATAAGAGCTGATTTGAACTAAGCTTAAAGTTTGTGAAGAAAGGTTTGGCGCAGTTGATAACGATAATAATGCTTCCAAATACATTTTTTTTGTTAAGCAAAATCTGTTAGAGCTGATTTTGAATGAAGCTTAAGATTGCGAAGAACTTGTAGGGTAAAGCCAGAGGCTGTGGGCTTTACCAGAATAAGGGCCTGTGCAAGGTGGAGCTGAGCCTTATTCTGGTGAAGTCTGTGGTTGAGGGCTTTACAGTGCTGAGTTTTTACTTTTTATTATTTCCTTCTGGTACCCAGTGGGTATCATGGAAAACATTTAGAAAAATTTGCGCTGTGTTTCAAAAACTGAATGCCTGTCATGGTGGGCAGTCTGTTTTTTGAAATGCCCTACTAGAGAAGATACTCCCTCTGTAAGTAGCCATTTGTTTCGACTTAGGAAAAAATCAGCACAGGTTTTTATAACGGATCTAATGGAGTTGATGGTGACGATGATGATATTGATGGCTTCCATGTAATAATGTTTTCTGTTAAGAAAAATCAGAAAGAGCTGGTTTGAATTAAGCTGAAGTTTGTCAGGAAAGATATGATTGGAGCTGATAGTGATGATGCTGCTGAGATAGCCTTTTCTGTGGGAAAATTTATGGACGCTGATGGTGATGATAGATGGTGCTTCCAAGTAATCTTTTTATTAAGCAAAAATGTGATAAGTTTAGAGCTGAGTGAGTTAAGGTTTTAGTTTGTGAAGAAAGGGTTTGATGAAGCTGTGATGATGATCGTGATAGTAAGCGTGCAGGTAAAGCTTTTTATTTAAGCAAAAACTGATTCAAAATAATACTTACGTTTGAAAGAAGACAGAGCTCATGATGATGATGGTGATGATGATGATTATCAATTGATGCTCGCTTACTGGTGGTGGTAACCCTTCCCGATTCCTCAGTCTATCTATCGTAAGGAAGGCGACAAAAGCATCAAATCTCTCAGTACCTAGTCTTTTGCGATATTGATGGAAACTGCTACCTTCCTCCCTCCCTCGACGAAGATGCTGCCACAAAGAGAAGCAGATGAAAAAGTCGCGAAGAAAGTGGATGACGATCTCCCCACTTTTCCATGCTAACAGGGATTATGAGTCCTTAAATGGACGATAGTCATCCGTTGGAGGATGAGAATATGGTCGTTCTCATAGACGATCTTCCCAGTTTTCCGTAGGACCCGGTGCTTTTGCGGCGTTGGTGTTGCCGCGATGGTGCTCCTCTCTTTTCCTCGCCATCGTGCGCGGTCCGTCCCCTGGCAGCAAGACGCGAGAGAGAGAGAGAGAGAGAGAGAGAGAGAGATTAGAATTCATGGAGTAGCTTCGTTTCTGCAGCTTCAGGATGTTTTCTTAAGATCCTGTTTTTTTAAAATTAAAATTTTATTTTTAGTGGAGCAGTTGATCTGTTTTTGTTCCGGGAGAACTCCTTAGGAATTCTTCTTGTTTGATTCTGGAAAGAAAGCAGCATCTCTTCTGTTCGTTCTTGGTTTTGAGGCTTCTTGAGGCGACGTTTTTTGGAGACGACGGAGGAGAAGAACCTTGGGAGATCTCGAGCTGTGGCGAAAAAAAGAAGACTTGGAGTGACGGGCGAGTGAGTGAGAATGGTGAAGGAAACGGAATACTATGAAGTGCTAGGCGTGGCACCGGACGCTAGTGCTGCTGATATCAAGAAAGCTTATTACATCAAGGTATAATAGGCATAATCATCATATCTATCTGTCTTCATCTCTTTCTTTTCGGAATGCCGGTGAAAGTTGTGTAGTAGGAATCTCTTCTCGGGTGAACAAATGATTCGTGCCGTTGCAACGCTTTTCCGTGAGAACCTGCTCCTGGTTCGACGTGGCGAGGCATTGAGATTTGTGTAGAATAATAAAAGTGTAGAGAGACATGGTATTGCAATTCTGATTCTGAATGTGGAGTGTGTCCGCGGTCTGGTTGGAATATTATAGGCAAGGAAAGTGCACCCGGATAAAAATCCTGATGACCCTGCAGCGGCACATAATTTCCAGGTGAGCATCTCTATCTGCTTTGTCTCTGAAGAAGAGGTCGGTCTCTGCGGAGCTCAGACCAAGGTATTATAACTAGAAACACGCGTGCATTTTCCAAAGATTTGTTCTGTGTTTTGTTCGTGGATGGCAGTGTCATCATACCTCCAGTTTTGGTCACAGGTCTTGGGAGAAGCATACCAAGTGCTGAGTGATCCACAACAGCGGGATGCCTATGACAAATATGGCAAGCAGAGTGTCTCAACGTAGGCTTTCTTGTCCTCTACCCTTTCATTCTCTTTCCATGATCATAATCATTAAATCATTTCTTCAACCTGACGTCCACTGCTCTTTGAAACATGATTATCTCTTTCTACACATCATTATCATCATTTGTTAAACATTGAGGAAAATGCCAAATAGACACTGTAGACAAACACAGACAAGTGGGGCTATGATCTGGCAGCCTGAGACTACAACATGATAGCTGAAAGAAGTTTGACTAACTTTGCAGTTGCAATTCAAGAGGAAATTGCCCTAAGGCTACTGTTTGTAGTTTCAGAACAGAAAAGATGTGAGAAATCTGATAGAGTGAACAATGGAAAATGAAATGGGATTCTTCTTCAAATTGAGACAAATTGTAATGTCTTGGAGTGATGTTCACTGAGATGTGTGTCCAGGGACTTGATGGTAGACCCAGCTGCTGTGTTTGGTATGCTATTTGGCAGTGATGCTTTTGAAGACTATGTGGGTCAGGTACAGGTTTACACAGTCATTCACCATAAACTCCATGTTCTCTTACGCCAATGGCCAAGACTAACACTGCACAATAAACTTTTTTTGGATGTTGTCATTTAAGCTGATGATTTGCTCCTTATTTGTGGTTCCTGGTTGGATACATAGGGCAGCAATGGTCTGTCAATGTGTCTATGGAATTTCATTTTCCTACAGGATTTTAGTGGAAGCATCTGCTCAGAGTTAGAATTTGATGACTAAAGTGGAGAAGTGAATTTGGAGGATGTCTGATAGGGATTACATATTTGACTCGTGAACAGCTTGCAATGGCTTCAGTGTTTGGAATGGAGGCTGGAGCTGATGGGCAACCAATGGATATGAAAGAAGTACAAGGGAAGTTGAAGGTAAGGTTCTGAGTTTTGACTGTGTTGTTGAAGGATGATAATGCTTGGTTTGCACCAGGAATCTGGGGTATCTTGATAGTGGCCATGGCAAGTTAGCAGATTACTTACAATTGAGTACTGCTAGACAGATTCAGACATGAAGTTCTACTTCTCTTTTGGATGTTTCCTTTGAAAAATGCAAAGTTCTGAATATGCATGAGGGTTCATACCTGCTTGGTAACGAGCTGAGAATTTTGAGAAGATATTTCTTGGAGAATTTACCTTACAGTTTGGGGAGTAGTGCAGAATGTTCAAAAGGAAAGGGAGCAAAAGTTGGTGGAACTTCTACTCATCCGACTTGATCCTTATGTGAAAGGTGATAAGGAGGGATTCACACAATGGGCCACAGCTGAGGCCCGACAGCTTGCAGAGGCTGGTAAGCCTTGTTGATCTCTCGCTCAAATATTAGAAGATGCTCTTGTGTAAGTTGCTCCCACAATGAGATTGGGATTCACTGACTCTGGTGTCATGTGGCAGCCTTTGGTGAGGCAATGCTGCACACAATTGGGTATATATATGCAAGGCAGGCTGCCAAGGAGATTGGCAAGAAAATGCTTTTCTTGGGGGTTCCCTTTCTCACTGAATGGGTGCGGGACAAAGGTCATTTTATCAGGTCTCAAGTCACTGCAGCTGCAGGTAACTTCACCAAATCTTGCTAAAAAGTTGCCTTCAAATGAAGTCCCATTGAGTTTCAAAGCATTTGTAGGTTGCAGTTGAACCAAACTTTTGTTTTGGGGACATTTTTTTTCATGGTTGATTGCACTTTCCATGTTGTGAGACTTAAGTCTTAGACTGAGAGTTTGACTCCGTGAGTATTAGAATTCAATCTTGTCCCTGATATGAAGTCTTTCCACCTTCAAGTTTCCTCAAGAATAAGTTTGAATGCAACCTGGTGCAGTGTTTTTTGAAGAGTAGAAGCTAGATGACAAGGATAAGTTTACAAGGGCACCTATGTACATTGGGAATAGACACTGCCTGAAGCTGTATTGATATGTGATGTGAGCAAAGGACTGACATTGGGCTTTATGGGCATGCCAGGTGCAATACAACTGATGCAGATGCAGGAAGACATTCGAAAAAAGCAGCTAGAGGCTGGTGGAGATGACAGTGAAGTGTCACTTGAATCCTACTTGGAGTCCAAGCAGCAAATTATGCTGGGCTCTTTGTGGAAGCTTAATGTCGCAGATATTGAGCTTACACTTTCCCATGTGTGCCAATCGGTACAGTCTTTCAGCTTTGAACTCTATGGTTTGTATTTGGTTCCTATATCATTATGTATCACCCTGTGGATTCTAGGAGGCCCACTTATGCAGGTGTCTGAATTGATTTGTTAGCTATTCTGCTGCAGATGTTTCATGTTTTTTTGAAATGTTACCCAGTTGAGTCATGCAAAGATGTTTGTATAGAGAGAGTAGGCAAAAGAGTTTCCAAGTTCTGTTTGAAGAGGCATGAAGCTCATACATTCAAGATGACAGGTGTTACATTCTCCTGGAGTCAAGAAGGATGAACTCAGGCAGCGTGCTAAAGCTCTCAAAAAGCTGGGAACAATTTTTCAGGTTGGTTCATTCAGCTATCCAGTGAAAAGACAACTCGCTGAGTCCAAAACTGTCTGTACCCTTTTTTGTAGGTACATACTTTTCTAGACCCCTCTGTCTTTCTGCACAATAGACTGTGCCCCTACTGTGAATTTATTGAGTTTACCATGCAGGGTGCGAAGGCACGGTTTCGAAGAAACAACAGTTTGAGACATGCTTCCAATGAGTCCCAATCTGACTCTGATGACAGTGTCTCTCAACGGATTCAGGGTTCCAAGTCAACTCCTTTGAGTTGAACCTCAGCTCAGGTGTATACTCATGATGTCTAGTTGGTCCACTCACAATACAACTGTACAAGCACATGTTGTATGGAAAGAACTGTGAGAGTCAAGTCTATTGATATCGGATACATCATGATTGCTGCTCAGTGTTCAGGCTTCAGGTTCCTTTGAAGACTACAATCATTTGCCTCGAACTGGAGCTTTAGTCAAACTACTCAAAATGTCCCTCAGGTTTCATCATTTCAATAATATTGGCCTGCTCCAAGTAGACATTATTTTTTAAGGTGGGTTAGACAGGGCCCACTTCTGCTAAAGAACTTTTGTTCGTGCTACTGGATGTGTATGCATTGTGCTTTGCACAACCTAGTGCTGCTGCATTGATGTTTATCTATGATGTGTGCACATTTACAGATGTCCAAAGCCTTCTGGAAACCTAGTAAAAAATTGTGAGATCCTGTCACTTTTGAGGATTTCCACAAGTGACATTGGATTCCTGAGAAACCCCTGTAGCAACTTGTTTGAGGGTGGGGATATATAGACCACCTCCCAGTTCAGCAGTGTGGGAAGGAGGGGAGGCCTATGTTGTAATAAGCAGCTACTGTTTCTTTGTTTTAAATACAGGAGATGGTGGACTTATAAAGATAATTCATTTCATGCAGGCAATACCTGCAGACATTGGAGGTTGGTTCATGGTCCTACTTTTTACAGAAATGCAATTTGGCTATGTCCTACTTTTAGAGCTCCAAGACCCCTTTTGCAAGTACATGGATGATTGTAGCAAGCGCCAAAAGTGCAGCAAATTAGGAATTACTGTTCAGGAGGAAAAACGGATCAGGCTAGAATCTCTTTGAAAGCTTTACAACCAAATGGATCCTAAGTTCCAAATGATGTAGTCAAAAGAAACAAGCTTCTGGTAAAAGTGTTGTTTTACAAGTTATGGACATGTTTCTAATCCACCATTCACTCTGTGTAACTATGGGGAGTAGCTAAAAGTTCCCAATTTAACAGGCGCATATGTTTTGCCTTCTTTCTGCAAAGGTTCACACGAGACCCTAAATCAGTCTCAGGATTTACTGCTTCACAAGTACACAAAAGATAACATTCAAGTTGTGATCTTCTTATTGAAGGTTTTTGTCTTATGAGTTGGATCAGCTGGCCAATTGGTTTAGCATAGATGAGTACTGTCTTGTTTGCTGGGAGCGGTAATTACTAGTGTAGGTTTTCACCATTCTTTCTTCAAAAGTCACTGTAGGATTTCAGTCTCAAAGCTGGATGCACAATTCCAGCCACCTCAATTCATGTAGTAGCTAGTTTCATGGTGCTGCAACACTGATTTTCTCTGCTCTGAAATTCCTGTTTCCTCGCCATGAGTTCTGGAAAGTCAGAAGTACTGTGTTGTGCCACTCATATAATAGTGGACCTGTAATTAGTAGCTGCTGGCGCTGCTCCTGATCCAGTACTCCAGGAGATAGGCTTGCAGTACTCACTGATGAGGTACACTTACCCACAAAGCGTAAGTCCTTGCCCATGTGTTTCAGGTCATGAGAAAGTTGTTCTCTTTGTGTCCTTCACACACCAAAGTAGAGCAAAGTAGCAGTCCAGTCCTCTGAGGAGAGAGTCCTCTCTCTACTATTTTTGCTTGGCTGGAAGACAGGGAGTAGTAGTAGTAGTAGGAGTACGCAGATCTTGACTTGCTCAATTCAACACGGGGCTTGCTGGACATGCTCACATGTAACCTGTTTCTCGGCAATGGTTTTCATAATGAGATTTGTTTGTTTCCAATCAACTCAGCAGAGACTTAAGAATGTGAGTACTGCAGTCCTGACCTCATGACTTCAGATTGGACATGGTACTAAAAGACTACTATGAGAGGATCAGGCACAGTAAAGTTGTTCAGGTTGCTCACCAGGACTGAAATCCTCTGTTGAGCCAGACTTGTTTTCACACACATACAGAGTGTGTGGGCATCTCTCACACACATGGTATGAAGTGTGGAGATCTCTCTCTCTCTCTCTCTCACATCTTGTGGGGAAGTCAAAAATCTCCCAGTGTTCATTTACTACTTGGCAGTTTGAACCAGTAGGGATTTGGCAGCTGCTGAAGATCTGGTTTACATGCATGTTGATGAAGTCAACTTGAAAAATGGCATGCAGGAGGGAAATTAACAAGCCTGTTTTGGAAGTGCACTGGAGATCTGGTGCATGTGGTGATGATCAACTGTGTCATTTTATCTCATTCAGCACAGTAGTACTACATGCATTGCCAAAAGGGGTGGGGGGGTTGGGGGTTGATTTCATCTTGAACGCAGAGATTATTACATACACAAGGATGGCTGTACCATCTGGAATCAGCTGATGCAAAATCTGTGCTGCTTGAAACTGTGGACATGCAAATACAGTGCATGAAACATGAAAAAGAAAAAATCTTCACAACTTGAATATGGTTCCAGGTTCCAAAGTCTCATGGTGGCCAAACAAAGTACAAAGCACAGCTAGCTCGCTGCTCAGATTGCAGCAACCTCAGCTGTTTCCAATTAAAATCAAGGATCTTTACACACTCTTCAAAATAACACATTGTACTGTACTGCTCTACTCTAATCTTACAGCAGTTGATTCTGAGACAGTTGCTGGCATCAATCTGTGGTGACCCATGATGCTGCAAGTGCTAACAAACTTTAACCTCTACAGGTTCATTGCATGCTGTTCAGATCTACACTGGTCAGCAGCGCTTGCTGATGCTCATGCTGGAGATTCCACTGTGCAGCAGGGTTACCACCGGGATGAACCAAGAGTACTATTTACTTTTCCCTACAGCTTTCTACCAAGTAGACCTAAGTCTCATGAATGTATTTCAGTCATACTTTTATGGCACTGGTGATCTGTGATACATGATGTAATAATTTCCAGGAGCTGCAGCTATGTCACTATTGATCTCTCAATCACTAGCTAGTATATCATGAATGCATGAATGTTTTAATGAATTTGTGATTCATAGAAAAAGTTATGTGGGTTTGGAGAAGATTTCATCTTGTACCACTGGGCTGCTGGTATGATCCTGAATATAGATCATCATCCAGGTCTTGGGTCCTAGAGTTTGCTGTTATGTGCTGAAGAAGTTGTGGCAGGCTCTTGAAGACTTTGATCTAGAGAGCTTTTTCCTGTGTGCAGCTGCTAGCTGATGATCTAAGCATATGTACTTTAAACCCTAAACCCTAAACACTCTGTAAAGATTTGACAAGACTTTTAGGTTTATGGCTGTGGTGAATGCGCATGCTGGTCGAACTGGGGAACTCATCTGGTGAACTGATTGATCACTGGGTGTTTTTGCGTTGCTTTGTTTGCAGCATCTGAAGAAAATGGTGTCCATGATTTGTTGTTCGTTGTTGTTGGGTCTGGACAAAGTCTCAGATCTCGTCCAGGACAGCTGCCATTCGTTGAAGCTCTTGTGACATGCAAGAGGTTGCAACAACAGGACCTTCGCGCGCGTCATACAGATCAGGGGCCCCATGATGAGCCTGGTGCAATTGCCAAGCTGAGATGATAGCCGGCGGCGACGCATGAGAGCTGGGGCCGTGATCGGAAGCAGTAGTGGAAGGTGCGAGAGGCGAGCGTTGGACGTGATGATCGTCATCTTCAGGGCTCCCGGGTAGCGTGGTCAAGTCGCTGCACCATTGCATAACCGTGTCGTCGCCGTCGGAATCCTCCGGCGAGACTGCAGCAGCGCTGATTTGATCGCTCTGATCCCCCTGAGACATGATGTCGGAAGTCGCAGCAGCAGCAGCTGCAACTTGATTTTGCTGAGGCGGATGATCACCTGCCGGTCCTGCTTTCTCCGAGAAATTGGCCCACATTAGATTGCTCTCGAATAACCCAGATTGCTGAGTGGTGGTCGTAGTACCAGGCGTGCCCTCCCTGTTATTGTTGTTGTTACTGGTGCTGCTGCTGACGCTGCTGTCCCACTGCTGGTTATGAGCTCCTGCTGCTGCTTGTATTCCGTGACCGTCAGCTTGCCCGGAGCTCATCTCATTGGAATTATTTTGCTGCATAGCAGCAGATGCTGCACTGAAGTCGTGATGCAGCAGCTCATCAGCTCCTGCAGAAGTCGGTTTTTCCAGCATCGATGAGAGCAGAAGCTGCAGCTGGTGAGACGGGATCATTCTACCAGATCCGGCATTTCCAGGCTGGGTGATGCTCGCTGTAATGGAGCTCAGATCACCATGATCTTGCTCCACCGCGGATGGATAGAAATTCTCTGCTGGACCGTGGTGCCCATGAAATTGTCCCTGGAATGCTTTCATGTCATGAGTTGAATCTTGACATACTCTGCTGCCAAATTGAGCTGCAGCAGAAAGAGCAGAGTCCCCCGCATTTGCTGATGTGATACCACCAGCCTGCTTTGATGATGCAGGAGGCAACATCTCGTCCAACCCATGAGCTCCTGCAGGGCGAGTACCCAAACTAGCTACCGAAGATTCATCAGCCTGGGAAGAAGCAGCGGCTGCAGCATTTCCAGCGGCTGATCCTTGAAAGAGCCAGAAGACAGGATTGAATAGATTCGGCACCATGGTTGTTGGGCCGCCGCACTGGGTCATGGACTCAGCCTTGATTACTGATGATGATGATGATCTACCAGCAGAAGCTGCAGCTTCATCATCATGGCCCGCAACAGCTGCCAGCTCTCTGCAGTTCCTCATAGCCTCGAATCCCTGCAGCAAGCCAGGCACTTTTGGTGGCAGATACTGTTGCATGTTCCCTGACGACTGCTGCTTTGCACTCAACATTAGCCTCTCAAGCAAATTGTCTGTCGACAGGCCGGAGCTGCTGCAGCTTGTGTTAGAAGCCTGAAACGTATTATTCGTACCCTGGAAATTGAGCGTTGCAGCAGCAGCGGATCTGCTGCCTCCTATATTGAACTCAACGTTCTCAAACTTTCTTCCTCCAGCTGTATTCATCATCTCCACTACTTGCGAATTCCTAGCTGCAGCTGCCAATGGTCCCAACAACATATGATGAGGATCCGGCTCCATCATCATACTACTCCCATGATGATGATGATGATGATAGTTGTTGTTGCCAGCGGCTTGAGCTTGATTCATAAGCTGCAATCGACTGCTGTGACTCTGGCTTGCTGCTGCTGCTTTGATCAAGACTTCGTGATTAGAGCCGCCTTGAAATCTTCCGTTGAAGTTACCGCCGATGGTCGAAGAAGACTGCATTGTGAGGAGGGAGGAACCGGTATCGACCAGTGCCTTATTGTTATTGTACGAGCTCATGTGCAGCCCGGGAAGAATCATCATATTATTATTACTAGCTGTAGCATGACAATTGCCTGCGGCAGCAGGGTGTGATGAGATTACGTGAGATGCACTGCTTGTGACACCGCCGGCACCAGCCGTGACGGGCTTGTGCGTGTTGGGGTCGATCCCCATTTGGCGCAGCCTCTTCTTGATGCACGAGTTCCAGAAGTTCTTGATCTCGTTATCAGTCCGACCCGGAAGCTGTGTCGCAATCTGGGACCACCTGCAGGAAGCACCCACAATGCCCACATACAGTATCTTCAGCTTCATCTTCTGCAGGCACAGTGATCTTGTTCAACCCTTAATTGTTGCGCGATGATTACAGTCCCCGAGTTCTGTTAAATCTACTTCATGTTCAACCACCAGTAATGGGTACTCGCGGATTCAAAGCTAGAAACAAACAAATTTGGTTCTTGAAGCTCTCTGCACAGTTTCTTTCAAGAGATCATTCCAGATCCATCGCTAAGTCTATCTAGATAGCTAGTTTTTCAGTAGTACTCTTGCACTGTAACTTCTTGTTTTGCTACTTTTCTAGCTTCCAGCACTCTCTAGTACCAAGTGCACGCAGACAGTCTAAGCTCTCTCGAGAATTTAAGAGACAATTTTCTCCCTAAGATTCAGCTGCACCCAGGGACATGATCATCATGTGTGATCGCAGCACCAGTCACTGATCATTATCTAGATCCTATATATAATCCCAGCATCGATCACATTGCCTCTGCATTAATTGTGTGACCAGTAGTACTACTACATGATGTTGTTACAATGTGCTGCAATCGGGTCTGATGGGTTGATAATGTGCTGCAAGAAAGACCTAGCTTTGCAATGCCGATAATACAAATTTAGTTGTGGCCAGAACTCAATTCCGCTAACTCTCTCTCTCTCGCGCGCGGGAGCAAGAAAATTCTCATACCAGCTTCAATAAAATTCCTTGGAGCCTGCCTGCCTGCCGGCCGGGGAGTTTCCAATCTAGATAGAATTTCTACATTGCAAGCTTCGAGTGCGGCCCTATCGATCAGCTATATGAAAGGAACTGATTCACAACAACAATTGCAGCAGTATGATCACAATTGTAAAGCTCAAGATTAGTTCGTGCTCATCGAAAAACCCAAGTGGAGAGATCACACAGAGAGAGCTCAGAGAGAGAGAGAGAGAGAGAGAGAGAGAGACGTAAGAACGTGATGAGGTGAAGATTTTAGTAGACCTGTTACCAAGAACAGCATGTAAGTCCACGATCAGATTCTCCTCGGCCGGCGAGAAGCCGCCGCGCTTCAGATCCGGCCTCAGATAGTTGATCCACCGTAGTCTGCAGCTCTTTCCGCACCGCTGCAACCCTGCACTTGTTGTTCAACATGCATTGAAACAGCAACAAATTAGCTAGCTAGCTAACCCCCAGCTGCACTCTGACTCTGAACAGTTCAGCTTCTTCTTCTCCATTTTTTTTGCGACATCTGATCATCAACGTCGACTAGCAGCTAGCTGCCTTTCAAGAAATGCTTCAAAGTCGGTCATGGATATATAATGCGGCGTCACCTGATCATCTATCTACTAAGTAGTACTGGCTCACGTCTACTAGAGAAGATCTCCACAGCATTAATGTTGCAGGTGATTGATCATGATCAGTAGAAGAGCTTATAGGATGATTGAAGTTTACACGACGTGATCAAGAACATGATCATGAACTTGGGTCATGAACATGTCCATGAGCTTTCAAGAACACATGTGAAGAGCTATCAATTGCTCGAAGTTCTTTATGTTGCATTGTTGTTTACAATACAACTCACAAGCTCTTCAAGAATTTGGTTGGCAGCAGCAGCAGCAGACTGAAGAACTAGGAGCTCGCAACACACACACACACACACACACACACACACACACGCATACGAAACTCCCTACATTTGAGATTGTTGCTCTCCAGAGCTGCTGCTGAGGATCATCAGGTCAGGATCTATAGTTAGTATGAATTCTTTCTTCATTGCCTGAGGAGGAGGAATACGATGGTGAGAGTTAAAAGCAGAATCTATATATATATATATTGATGCGCACCAGCTTGCTTGGGAACAGCGCTCCAGCAGCCGTGGCCGCACTTGGTGATGTATCGAACCAGCTTCTCGTCCTCTTCAGGTGACCATAGTCCTTTCTTCAATTTCTGTTTGTGGCAACAGGAATGACGTCCCATTGTGTGGCACTAGTACAGCGGCTAATGTTCAGTACTCTACTCTACTGTAGACCCCGCCTGTGGATTGTGTTTCTTGCTCAGATTATCTGCACAGATGAGTCGCTTGCTTGCTTGAAAGAATGCGGGCTTCGTTGTTTCTGGTAGCTTGCAGGAGACCTGTATCGATCCCTGGCACGAGTTACATAGCTAGATTTGCACTCTAGTCTGAATCACAGCTCCTGATCCGCCTCCTGCTGCAGCTGGGCTCTCATGCTTTTGTGATGATACATGTTCAAGAGTGAAAGCAAGACTTGCTCAAAGCTGCTGCCTGCTGCATGGCCGATTTTCTCTTGAGCTTTTGATCTGAAGTCCGGGGACACAATTTAAAATTGCAGTAAGTAACTCCCGACTGCAGGTGACTAGAAACTGTAAGATGCTCTCAGGACGCCACCCTTTTTCTGATCGTGCAATCGCGCGCCTAGTAATCGCCAGAAGCTGTCCGTTCGACTATCGTCATTCCATCATGCTTTCATGATGGAATGAATGTCGGTAACACTCAGCGATCTAGCTAGATGTTGCAGAGTCAATTTGCGTTTTCACCAGCTCCCCGCCCCGCCGCCCTTCCAATCTCTGTCTCTCTGCCTCTCTGTGGGTCCAGGTGATTCCCTTGGTCTCTGCACAAAGCCCAGACTTCCAAGTGTTTTGTAGTAGCTAAAGGCCTGAGCTTCTACAAGCTGGCTTCAGCTCGGAGGAGTTCCGCTAGACTGTCAAGTGATGAAATCACTGTATGCAGCTGAGCCACATTCCACGAATCCTAACTCTGTTTCTAATATTTTGGGAAGTTTTATGAAGTTATCCTTTTATGAAGTCTAGATTCTGCAATATCTCGGCCAGAAAACAAGCTGCGATCAGCTGCCAGAAAGCTTTTAAATCTAGCTACGACCCGAAGCAGTTCTAGCTACTTGAAAACCGAAGCAGCTGATTCAGAACTCTTCTAAGACAAAATTCTAACATACCCAGCACTAGGCTCTTATGACCAGCTGCTTAAACTGTAACATGAGATCCGATGTGATCACTAAAGCTCAGCTCAGGACTTGCTCGGATTCGCATACATTACAAATCAGGAGGAATATGATCTTGGATTAGACTCTCGAGACTGTTCAACAGTGAGTCTAACACGGAAGTTCACACTCACACACAGACAGACACACTCTACAACTTATCATCAGCTATGCAACGAGGGTCCTGCAGCCATACGAGTCTCTCGAAAATGCAGGCTGCATACAGTCTAAGAGAGTCCTCAAGAGGCATTTTGATTAACTGATCAGCAAATCCATAGCTACTTGCAGAAGACGAGTACTACAAGACGTGCCCCACTAGGGATGACAATATACACTCATTCTTTCAGCTGCTCATCTCGCAGGGACTCTCTCCAAAATGCAAATTCATTGCCAGACAGCTAGAGCTGGAAGAAATCAAGCACTGAGGGCTCAGTCAGACAGAGAAAGAGAGCTATGATGAGAGCGAGAGCGAGAGAGAGAGAGAGAGGGAGAGAAAGAAAGAGAGCTCAGAGTGTGAGAGAAGAAGTGGGTGTGGGAGCAAGAAGCCAGAGTGAGCGTGGCGGCGGGATGGGGAGCAAAGCAGCAGGCAGGCAGGCAGGCAGGCAGGGAGGCAGGCATGCGAAGGCAAACAAACAGCATTGGACACGGACGAGCAAAGCGCGCGGAGAGGAGGCAACAAAAGGAAGTGGGGGAAGAAGAGGAAGCAAAGGGCTGGGCACAAACGGCGTGGGAAAAAAGCGCGTGACTTGCGCTCCTGGTCATCCTTACTATTCAATCCCTTGCCTGCCTGCCTGCCCTCCTTTTGTCAATAGATGTACTACTTAAGTCCCCTCTTTTTGTTTCAGGCTTTAAAAAAAAAAAATTCAATTTATCTTCCTATTTACCCCCCTCTTCTCCATCATCACAATCTCGTAAACTAATTTCTTAATACCCACCAAGGATCACATGATACCATTTTCCACACTCTCATAACCCTCTTGCCCATCTCCTCCTTTCAACCTATGGACCACACATCACAGCCCCCTTTGAGACACCCCATGATCACCTTTCCACCCATGGACCACACATCACAGCTCCCTTTGAGACATCCCATGATCACCATAACCTAGTAGTCTGAATTCTCTATACCTCACCCAGGACCACATGATACCCATCTCCACACTCTCACAACCTCACTTTACCTCTCCTTTCAACCCATGAACCTCAGGTTTACACTTTACAGCCTCCTTTGAGACACCCTACCAACATAACCCAGAAATGCAAATTCTTAATCCTCACCCAGGACCACATGATACCCATTTTCACTCTCACAACTGACAACCCTCTTTCCTTCTCCTTTTCAACCCATGGACCACTTCACACCCCACTTTTGAGACACCCTGTTCACAATTTCTCCCAAAAGAAACATTCATCAGGTTTACTCCACCAGCTCACATTTCAGGGTAACCCACACAACCAACATAATAAGCTTTACGTTTCGTCAATTGTCACACATGTATGTTCATGTTGAGTAAGCCATGTTTGACTGCCAGGGTGAACCAGCACCTACAATCGTACCTTCACCTTCTTGAGTCATGCCTCTTAAAGGCTATATTTAAGCTGGGAGATGTTAAATTTGGACTCAGAAACCCCAGAGTTTAGCCTAAGGAGGGGATAAGTATTATATTGAGCGGCACTCTGAAGCAATTTGGGGGTTTTACCATGGTACCAGTATAGGTGCTGGTTCACCCAGGGCATATTTGGCAAAGCCATGGTTCATGACCAGTGTTTTCCACTTATCAAGAAAACATTTGGTTATCAACTCATTATTGATAACCTACATGCTTGGTACATAACATTCTGAGAACTGAAAAGACCCCTCTATGGGTCAGTTATTGAAATTTCAAATTTTGATACTTGAATGATTGGAATTTCATCCAAGTAGATTATCAATCTTCAAACCTTAAACAGTTTAAATATAATAATGAAAAAAATAGAAGAAAAGAATAATTAAAATTAAAAAGCCCTATAACCGACCTTACAGAGTCAATACAATCAATGGTCCTCAAAGTAGGCATTTGAGAATTGACTCTTATGCATAAAAGGTAATTATTTACTTAAAAAAATCAGGTAAATTGATAATGGGGGCATTTTTTTGACAATGAAATTGCTAACCAGCAATTTGAGGGGGGCGGGGAAGGGGAGGGAGGAGAGATATTGATACCCCTTGTGACCTAAGAAAAGTCATATTCTGTTGGAATGCCCTCTCCTTCTCAATTCTTGAACAGCCGATTAGCCAGCGGGTATCAGCCCATATATATATTCATAGTCCACACTCACAGTTCCAGAAGGTTCTCTCTCACACTAAGTTTTTAACCCCCAGCTGGGTCTTTGAACTGCTAACCTCATGAGGGGTTAGACGACCCAGTGTCCACACATCATGTATTGGTTCGGACGGGGACATATGTCCTCTTTGCATTTGTACATGTGGACTTTAGGAATCATAATTTAAAACGCATAATAGTTACGGTATCTTATATATTCATTTTCCTTTTCTTTTTTTTGTCGTTGATTCAAAACTTGTAAACTATCTTACCAGTTCATGAGCTGTCTGTCGCACATGAGTACTTGTTGTGCATTTACATACCTACTACACATTGTGTGAAGAAGAAACAAACATTCAGCACAAAGCTTTAAAATGAGACAATTGGTTTTTCAGTCCTTTTCTACATGGAGTTTTACGAAAAACAAAACCCCCAAAATAAGGACCTTCTTCTCATGATCCTGTATGTAACTTATTTGCAAGTGATGAGGCAATAGCATACGTTGTTGGGTGTAAATTTTCTTAGCATCATTATTTTTGTTGCACAATTTTGTGTGCTTTTAGGAATTGTGTCTGTTCACCCAAAATGGTTAACTCTTGAGGTGCTACATGTACTTGTCCCTTCTTGGAGTAACCAACTTTGTGATCTTGAATGGGTAGTAGCCTATTATGTGTTAATAGTATGGATTAGAGTCTTAAGCACAATGGATGGGATTAAACTATTTCATAATTAATCATTTCATTACTTGCCAAGGCAAGTAGCAAGCATCTCCATAAAACATTTGATTTTGAAGACTGTTTTTGAGAAGTAATTATTTGAAACTAATTTTTTAGTTTTTTCATGTGTGAGTGTGAACATGGGTTGGACACATTTGATATGCACTTAGCTTGTTACCTATTTGAAGTTTAACGAATAATCACACACGATGTCATGCAAAATGTCATGTATATTTTTGTTTGAAAAAGTGAGCATTTATATGAAAAGAACAATGATACAACTTTACGTCAGGAAGGAATTTCATTACATTTTGATTTATACATGACCTGAAAAGATTAGGTCTTCGTTGTTGATGTGGTGATTATTGATCCAATATGGGAAATGATGATTTTGAGTGTCATTAATCGACTAGTAGATGTAGTTGTGAAATTTAACGCCATTGTTAAGATCCGCAAGTATAAAGAGCTTCATGAAGGGCATCACTTTATTTCGATGACCATGGAGATGCACATGGGTATGATATGGATCGTTTCATTAGGGAGTGTGTTCGTCTTTTTCATGATAGACAATCGGAAAATCATTTATCCTTATTTTTTTGCATTCAATTTTTCAAAAAAATATTAATATTGCTTTTCAACATGTTTTAACTTTTGTCATGGAGAAGAAGATTATATTAGTAGGTGATGTTTGTTCTAAACCTCCCATTACTATTAGATCTCATAATTTGCATGAAGGCAACATTAGAAAGGTCGTGGGTGAGATAGTTTCCTACCATGAGAGGGACTAACTTTTTCCCTTTTTTTTGGTTCTTGGGGGTTGTGCATCTTTTGGCCTTTCTTTGGCCTTCCCTTTTAATCTCCCGAATGATGGTTTTGGCCATTGATTTTTTATTGAATTCTTGATTATTGAATTATTTGGGGGCAACAACTTGTTCTCTAGTCAATGTCTTTTTTCTTTTGGAATTTTGTGATGTAACCAAATTAGCCATCATTTAATCAAATATTTAACCAAATTTGGCTATAAATCAGATATGAAAGATTTTTTTAATAAAAAAGGGTCCTTCTATATTCCTGACTACCTACTGGACTCTATTACAAAAATTTGGCAATATGGAATCCTTTTTTTTTTCTAAAAAGACTTGTGTGAATTTGGGCCATCTTTTTTTATGATATATATATATTTTTTGGGGTACAGGTTGAAATCAGATTTTTTCACATTGAAAAATGGCAAAGTTTCACTTTTTTTTTAATATAAAAAATCACTGCTAAAGTTGAACAATCATGCTTAAGACTCTGGCATTAGTTTCCCACTACCTACCTACTGCCAAACTTAGTTGATCCAGCAATCATCAAAGCTTTCTTAGTTGCAATTAACTTTGTATCAAAATCACAATTGAACCAAAAAAATCAGTTATGTAAATCCATGCATAAACTGAAGAAAATAATAAACCCTAAACCTAAACTCGAGTCTTGGAATTAGAGTGTACCCAATTCCTGACAGCAAGCCAGTTCCACCCCCGGAAATACTGGGGCGCAGGAGATGAATTAGGGTTTAGCGTTAAGGTCCTAAACCCGAAACCCTAGTTTCCGTTCCTGGCCGGCGGGCCACGATTCCCCTGTGCACCCCCCCCTAGTGCGATCACATGCTTCATCCGCTCGCGTCCTGCGCGACGGACGCTGTTTGTCCCTGCCTTTATGCTCACGCACGGACTCTTCAATCATCAGCCCGACACGCGCAGTTGCAGCACTGGTTGACTCTGCATCAGGGACAGAAAGAGAGAGACAAAAGAGAGAGAGAGAAAAAAAAAAGGAGAAAGAGAGAGAGAGGAGTCGGAGGGACCCACTGCAAGTCGACGCTGCCATGCCCCGCCCCGGTTCCTGTGCTGCAAATCATGCCCACGAGTGTCCGCGCTCTCCCCGACCAGCCTTAGAGGCCGTCGCATTGTGCGGGACCCCCGATTAAGGCAGGCTTGGACGGAATAATAAAAACAGGTCCCAGCTTTGGTCCTTAAGTACAACCTAGCTAGCAAGCTAGCTAAGTCGTGACCTCGAGCTGGCAGTGCACCTCCGGCTATTAACTGTGATCACAACACCTAGCCTAATGGAAAAAGATATAAGTAGCTGCTGGTACTACTACCTTGCTGCTGCAGGGCCCATGCGTGCATGCCAACCAGCCAGTTAGACTGTCAGTCAGTCGGTCCCCTGCCCCTTCCCCCTCTTCCTGCCCTTCTTTCCTTCCTTCCTTCCTGCCCCCCAGTCTGCCATTTTCTGGCAATCTTATCATGCAATGCCCATGCGTGCACTGACTTCGTCCAGACTCTTTCTTCCAACAACAAAAAGTCTTCACACGAAACTGTCCGAACTTAGAAGGCTAGCACTGTATTGCTTGCTTGCTTAATAATTAAGGCCCAAGAAGAGGGAGGGAGGAAGGGAGGAAAAAAGAAGGGGAGGGCCGGGGTGGGGGGGTGGTCTCTGTAGACTGTGAAATGAGCTCTTTTATACGTACACAACACATTATTTGTAATCAAACTGCTGCTTCTGACACCACTCCTACATGCAAAATACTTGAGTAACGATTAACACATCAGACAGAATTTGCATGTATCCAAAAACAAACGAACTCCTCCACTCCTCTGGAGTAGTAATGAAAGCTAGCTTTTGAAGCCCGACCCATGGACCAAGAAGAAGGAAGAAGATGGTACAAACTTTGTGGCACAGTGTGTGCCGTGGAAGATGCTTAATATTCCCTAACAAGTTTGGTATGGGCCTGTAAATGTGGGCCTTGTTTCTGAGCTACACTGGTCTGGTTAAATATCTTCACTCTCTTCTAAGAGGTGATGTGTTTGAATTTGATGTGAGACGACAATATAACATTCTATATATGTATCTTGCTTGATCAAACTATCAAAATTGTGCAAATCTCATATGGCACAGAAGGGGATGCTCAGACAGGGCTTGTTAAGGGTTGTAATTAGTGTTTCTTTTGCAACACTTTCATGGTTTAAATTTTGTTGACACTAAAAATATATCAAACAAATTAGAACATCACAACAATCTAGTGGATGGAATGGTACTGGTTCCAGCTCTTGAATGGTTATAGGCTGAAGCAATCGTAGGACATGCAACACAATTTTTTTTGCAAGACATGTAGGATGATGTCAAGTGTGGTAATGAAGATCGTGAACTACACAACTATGCAAGACACCACCATGCTTGGACACCTGCAAATTCAAAGGGGGTGGTGGGTGGGTGGGTTTACATCCTCCTAATCCTATTTCTAACTTATGCATAGATGTTGATTATGAGTCAAGTAGACTTAAAAATTTGTGGATCCAGATTTGAGCAAAAAAATTGTGGACCCAGATTTGAACAATTTGTTTTTTTCCCATCTGAACTCTACAAAAAGATGATGGTATTTTGGCATTTTGGGTTTGGAATTTCGAATGATTTCATGGGTTGTGTTAGAAAAGGCTCTCGGCTGTTGAGAGAGGTTAAATGAATGGGCATTTGGTAATCTTTCCAGATCTTTCTTCTGGTTTTTGTATAGCAGTATGTAACTAGAGAACATGTTGGCTGTTGCGTTCGGGCAACTTTCTTTCTATGGAATGAAAAGAAAAAGAAAAAAAGAAAACCAGCACTAAACCCGACACCCACACTAGTAGGCCTACCCCAGTGGAAATCCCCAAAGAATCACCAACACCCATGGTTGTACCACAGTTAAACATTAGCCCACCATTTTTTGTGGGTTGCCCCAAAAACAAATTTAAAAAAAAAAAGCCAAAGCCCTCAATGCATGTTGAGCCTTCTCATTGGTTGCATGAAATTTCAATTTTCAAAACTGGTCACCATTTTCAACCTGGGCTAATACTCCCATCATAAACTAGGGGTACATATTAACAGTGGTTCATTCACAGTGGCCACTTGCTGCTGTGTGTGGCAACCATCACCGCCCAACCTCTGGCAAAGGTCCCAATAATGTTTTAAGTGTGTGCTGCATGTGTATGATGGCTGATTCGCAATTCAAGCCAATCTTTTAACAAGGACTCTTCCTTGTTCGAGTATGATGCTACTAGACAAGGGATTCTCAAGGTTTTCCAATTCTTTGTTGGGCATCTGAGGATGAAGTGATATGAAGAGACTAGAAAAAGGAAGGAACGACAATTGTTTGATCTCTCCCCATAGGATCTTTAAAGGAGGCTTGGCAAGTATGTCAAGTGTGAGAGAGGGATGGCCCCCCACTTGTATTAAGTTGAAAGAGGAATTATACCCGTGGATGGGGATATCTAGTCTTCATGCACACCAATGGAGCTTGTTTTTTGGAGCTTGTTTTTTTCTCTTTCCCATTCTACTTGGACCAATGTGACGGTGTTGTTTTCATTTGTAGATTGCTGGTGGGCATTCATTAGGTAGCAGCGGATGTGCATATATTGTTTGTCTGCATATAAAAAGGGAAGTGGGATGGGATGGGTTTAGGGATGGGTGAGGACTTGAGACACCATATGTGTGACTTTGGAATAAATTTTATTCACTGCTTTTTCCCCCTTCTCAAGTAACCAAAAGAAATCCATCTGAGATTTGATTTGAGTTTAGACCCGAGGAGGGGACCAAACGCATATCTGAGCAACTACCTTAAAAATATATCCAGATTCCAGGTGCTGTCCGATGTTCAAACTTTCACCTAATCGGACCCTTGGTGGGGGTAGGGAGAAGGGGGGGGCGGGGGGGGCGGGGTAGAGATTTCATTGGAATGTTTGCTCTACCTGGAGATAAACACCTTTAGGGCCTTGATCACGGCTGTTCGAAAGAGAATAATGACGACCCCGGTGGTGTTTTTTAGGTAGCTATCTATGGGGAACAGATTTTGTGTCGTGCAAAAGTGTTGTAGAACTTGCTAAAATAACTTCGGATGATGAGCCACAATGAATGAATGAATGAATGTGAGTGTGCATCAAGAGTTTTGGGATTCATGTTTTCTTTCAGGGTTTTCTTATTTCTTTTTATGGCACATAAAAAAGAGAGTGAGCATCTTGTTTCATCCCGCTCCATCGCCTTGTGCGGGCCATTATTCCGGTAAAATCAGTGGCATTGGGCTTTACCTTGCACTTCCATCATCCCACGAAGGAAGAAACCAGCAGCGTTGCTCAGGTAGGTATTACAAATGGCACCAAACCTTGCCGGTTCTGATTTGGGCTTTGTAAATTTCATAACTTTGGTTCTCAAAAATTGCAAGGAACCAGGTGTAACATGTAACC